>Ga0114962_10000112_pt1 | contig 66473 bp, 68 predicted proteins | sample C_130820_MF_Meta_FD_87017 | JGI IMG/M metagenome (GOLD analysis project Ga0114962, IMG submission 87017) | Freshwater microbial communities from Lake Croche, Canada to study carbon cycling - C_130820_MF_MetaG | ecosystem: Environmental > Aquatic > Freshwater > Lake | place: Lake Croche, Canada... | reverse complement strand
GTGCCCCCACGCTCACGGTTGATCGTTCGCCCCAATTCATAAAAACAGGAGCATTGTGGCTGTAAAAATCCGCCTAAAGCGTCTCGGGAAACTGAAGTCGCCTCACTACCGTATCGTCGTTGCCGATTCACGCACCAAGCGTGATGGTCGCGCAATCGAAGAGATCGGTCGTTACGTACCAACCAACGATCCATCAATTATTGAAATCAACTCTGAGCGTGCCCTTTACTGGCTTTCAGTTGGCGCACAGCCAACCGAGCAGGTAGCAGCGTTGTTGAAGCTAACCGGTGACTTCCAGAAGTCAAAGGGTGATGCAACAGCAAAGAACACTGTTAAGCCTCAGGTTGCTAAAGAAGTTTTCGTAGCTGACAGCAAGAAGAAGCCAGTTCTTAAGCCTCGTGAAGAAATCGTTCTTAAGAAGACCGCTGACAAGGCTGCAGAAGATGTAGTTGAAGCAGTTGTTGAAGCTGCAGTTGCAGAAGGCGTCCTAGAAGACGTAGTCGAAGCAGCGGCCGAAGTAGTAGCTCAAGAAGCTGTTGCAGAAGTTGTTGAAGAAGCTGCAGCTGAAGTAGTAGCTGAAGAAGCTGTTGCTGAAGTTGTTGTTGAAGTAGTAGTAGCAGAAGCTGCACCTGCAGAGGAAGCACCAGCTGCTGAACCTGCAACCCCAGAAGAGGCTTAGTCGTGCTTGCCGCTGCGCTCGAACACTTGGTTAAAGGTATTGTGGATCATCCTGAGGATGCCACCGTCACTGAACGCTCAACTAATCGCGGAGATTTGTTAGAGATTCACGTTCACCCTGACGATCTTGGCCGAGTAATTGGGCGCAACGGACGCACCGCCAAAGCACTGCGCACCATCATTAACGCTCTTGCCGATGGCAAGAAGGTGCGCGTAGACGTAGTAGATAACGATTTCTAGTAAGACCAGCCTTAGGGTCGGTCGGTTACTAAAGGCCCACGGCCTTAAAGGCGCTATCAAGCTCGAGCTATACACAGATGCTCCGAACGACCGTTTCGTTCCTGGTGCGACTTTTGAGTTGCAAGTTCCAGACACATCCCCTTGGTTCGGAAAGACCGTTACGGTTACCGAGCTGCGTTGGTATAACTCTCAACCAGTTCTTTTCTTAGAAGGCATCAGCGATAGAAACGAAGCCGAGTCTTTAATCAAAGCCATTCTTCTTGTCGAACAGGATCTAACAGAAGTTCCAGCAGAGCCTGAAGCTTGGTATCAGCAGCAACTTGTTGGCTTAAAAGTACTCCGAGATGGCGTTCAAATTGGAATCGTTCTTAGAGTGGAAGATTACCCTTCCCAGGACATGTTGATTGTGAAAACTTTAGATGACCGTGAGGTTATGGTTCCTTTTGTTAAGGCACTTGTTCCAGAAGTGAATGTTGCTGAACAATTCATCATCATTACCCCACCGGCTGGTTTATTTGAAGAACTAGAGGAGAACGGGGAGTAGTCATGCGTATCGATGCTGTTACCATCTTTCCTGATTATTTTGCTGCTCTCGATATTTCGCTCTTGGGCAAAGCTCAAGAGAACAAAGTTATTGAATTCAACGCAGTTGACCTGCGTAATTACACTCACGATAAACACAAAACTGTAGATGATTCTCCCTACGGTGGTGGAGCAGGGATGCTCATGAAACCAGAACCTTGGGGCGAAGCACTTGATGAACTGCTAAACCCAAATGGTTTGACAGTCCTGATAGTTCCTTCTCCTGCTGGTGAATTATTCAAGCAAGCAACTGCTCAAGAACTATCAGTTAAGGAACATATCGTCTTTGCCTGTGGTCGCTATGAAGGGATAGATCAGAGAGTCTTTGATTGGGCTAAGGACAAGGCTGAGATAAGGCTCATTAGTCTTGGAGACTATGTCCTAAACGGCGGTGAAGTCGCTGCCATGGCCATGATCGAGGCTATTGCGAGGCTTATCCCAGGTGTTATCGGTAATGCCGAGAGTTTGGTGGAAGAATCGCATAGCTCAGGCTTATTGGAGTATCCGAGTTACACCAAGCCTGCCGTTTGGCGAGATTTAGAAGTTCCTGAGGTGCTTCGAGGTGGTAATCACGCTGAAATAGCTAAGTGGCGACAAGAGCAGTCCATTGCTAGAACCAAGGCTGTTAGGCCAGATCTACTGCCCTGACATTGCCCTAAGGCTTAATCTGTGGCAAGATAGACAAGTTGCCTAAAACAAGCTCTGCCGCAGGGGAGTACAGCAACATAAGACACTAAATTACCCGTTATTGACCTGCGCGCAAGAACAGAAGGCAGAAACAAAATGCAGATCCTAGATTCAGTAGATGCACCAAACCTAAAGTCAGGTATTCCTGATTTCCGCGTTGGAGACAACGTGAAGGTACACGTAAACATCATCGAAGGTAACCGTAGCCGTGTGCAGGTTTTCCAAGGTGTAGTTATTCGCCGTTCAGGCGCAGGTGTTCGCGAAACCTTTACAGTTCGTAAGGTTTCATTCCAGGTTGGTGTTGAAAGAACTTTCCCAATTCACTCTCCAGTAATCGAAAAGATTGAACTTGTAAGCCGCGGAGCAGTCCGTCGTGCGAAGCTTTACTACCTGCGTGACCTACGCGGTAAGAAGGCGAAGATTCGCGAGAAGCGCGACAACCAGGTCCAGGCTTAGTTTTTCAGTCGGCTCACAGGCAAAGAACCTAGCCTTTACCCATGGCAAAAGTTGAAAGAGCACCTAGAGGCCCACTAAAGGCCTTCAGGTTGCAGCTTAGAAAACTAAAGAGCAAGAATCCTTTTCTGGCTTTCTTTGTTGACACAATAGTGATCTTGCTTTCTGCGCTCCTGATCTCTTTTCTAATCAAAACATTTTTACTTCGCTCTTTCTACATACCATCTGGCTCCATGTTCGAGACATTGCAAATCAACGACCGCATTGTCGTAAACGAATTAGTCCCAAACGTAATTCCGTTGCAACGCGGTGATGTTGTAGTTTTTAAAGACCCAGGTGGCTGGTTGTCCTTCAATCCAACTAAGAAGCCGACATCTCTGATTGGTCATGTAAGTGAATGGTTACTTTCAGTTACTGGCCTTAGCGCACCTGATAACGACCAACACCTAGTCAAGCGAGTAATTGGTGTCGGCGGAGATCACATAATCTGTTGCGACGCAAAAAAGCACATAACCATCAACGGCGAATCCATCAAAGAGCCATATATCGCTAACGGATCTGATGCTTCAAGAACACCTTTCGAGGTTACAGTTCCCAAAGGTTCTTACTGGGTTATGGGAGATAACCGTGGTAACAGCGAAGACTCCAGATACCACCCGGATACACCCGGCAAAGGTTTCGTAGCTTCAAAGTATGTTGTTGGGCGTGCTTTCTTAATCTCTTGGCCCTTCCCACATTTCAAATGGCTAGATAACTACGCAGATGTCTTCAAAAACGTCCCAGCTCCCAAGCCTTAGCTTCGAGAGCACCTTCTTCGAATCTGGTATTCGATTCGTAATCGGTATTGATGAGGTTGGTAGAGGTTCAATTGCGGGCCCAGTCGCTGTTGGTGCAGCGCTACTTGATGTTCAAATAAACACTTCAGGTTGGCCTGAGAAACTCCAAGATAGCAAACTGGTTTCTGAAAAGAACCGAGAAGCCATGTTCGCCGATGTTTCCGAATGGGTCAAGGGCTGGGCCGTCGGCATGGCTAGCTCTGATGAAATCGAAGCACACGGAATCGTCACGGCTCTATCTTTAGCTGGGTGCAGAGCACTTGAAGAACTCCTTGCAGAATCATCTTTGCGTGCAGAGATTGCAAGTTCCGGAGTCCAGATCATCTTGGATGGTTCCCATAACTGGCTAGGACCTAAAGCCATGGGGATACCGGTTACCACTAAGACCAAGGCTGACCGCGATTGTGTCAGCGTAGCGGCCGCTTCTGTATTAGCTAAGGTCACCAGGGATCGCCTAATGATTGAGCTTGAAGAGACCTACCCAGGTTATGCTCTGGCCTCAAATAAGGGTTATGCCTCGGCGACTCACATCGCAGGGCTAAAGGAAAACGGTATTTCCCCAATCCATCGAACCAGTTGGCTTTCCAAGATTATCTAGGGTTAGACTTTTAGGCACATGGACGAGAACGAATTTGATGATTACGACCGCGAGGCAGAGTTAGCTCTTTTTCGCGAGTATCGATCAGTAGTAGACACCTTTAGGTTTGTTGTTGAAACCGAGCGCAGGCTTTATCTTGCCAACGAGGTTGAGTTCAAAAGAATTGATACCGAAACGGACTTCTATTTCGAATTAGCCATGACCGATGTCTGGGTGTGGGATATCTATCGAACCGACAGATTTGTTAAGAATGTTCGAGTTCTCACATTCAAGGACGTCAACATCGAAGAGCTAACCGGTAAAGCCTTCGATATTCCTAAGGAACTCACAGTCGGCGAATAAGCCAAATTCTCCACAAACCCCAGTCCATCTTTCAAAGCTCTTCCTAAATCCAACAAACTCTTTTTGTGCTTGATGATCGCTTTGACCTGCTAAAACTTGATTTAGAAATAGTTTCTGCTGAATTACAAAACCTTAGTGATTCAGAAGATCATCTCTTTGATTTTGCATCAGCAACATGGTCACTGATTTGTGAACCGGGGGATACCATCGCCGGTTTTCTTAGAACACAACTGGGAAATGTTGATGCATTAGTTCAGGTAGTTTCTGGGGCATCTAGTAAAGCCCTTATGGAACTCTTACCGACCGATGAGTACCTAAATCAGAACCTGCAGCAAACACTGACTAGATCCCTTGAAGTTTGGAGAACTAGAACTTACCAAGCTGATGTCTTTAGATCACTTCAAATGCTTAGACATCTTGGTGGAAGACTGATCACTCCTAAATCAAAATATTGGCCAGAGCAATTAAACGACTTGGGATTTGGAACACCAGCCGCGCTGTGGGTTCTAGGCGATGTTGCAACAATTCAAAAAACAACAACTTCTGTTTCTGTTGTTGGGTCCCGTGTGGTCAGCGAATACGGCAAACAAGTAACCAAAGACATCACGACTGCTTTAGTCAGGAGAGATAAAGCGATTGTTTCAGGTGGGGCAGTCGGAGCCGATGCTTTAGCTCATGAACAAGCACTGCTTCTGGGAGCGAAGACGGTTGCAGTGATGGCTGGAGGATTAGATCGGCTTTATCCAAGTCAGAACCAGGAACTATTTCAACGGATACAAAAATCAGGACTGCTCATATCTGAAGTCGCGCCAGGAGTGTCGCCAACAAAGTGGCGATTTCTGCAGCGTAATCGTTTGATAGCTGCACTCTCACAGGCGACCGTAGTAATTGAAGCAGGGGTTAGGTCTGGGACAATCAACACTGTGCACCACGCGAATGATATCGGCAGACCAGTTGGCGCTATCCCAGGAGCTATCACCTCGGTAAGGTCTGCTGGTTGCCATGAGTTGATAAAGGCAGGTAAGGCCCAATTGATTTCCATTCCTCGAGACCTTGATGACTTAGTTGGCAACAATGATTACTTTGAGCAGCCGATCAAATCACTTGGGGCTTGGGAGATAAGGGCACTGGATAGCATTGGGGATTTTGTTTCTTCAATAGAAGAGATTGCCAAGACTGCAGGACTTGCCCGCTATGAAGTAGAGCAAGCCTTGGTAAAGCTGGCTAAGCAAGGGTTAGTAACCCTTACCTCCAACGGTTGGACTAAGTGCTGAAATACTCTAAGTAACATGCAGAGTGAAATAGCCAGTCAAGCACATAGGTTTGCTGAGAACCTTGTCGCTGCTCACGGTTACTCTAAAAACACTGTAAAAGCATATCTAACTGACGTGCTTGATCTCTCCGATTACTTGCAAGCGCAAGATGTTACCCAAGTCCAAGATCTCAACCTTGAATTACTTCGTGAATGGTTGTGGGCTGTAAGTCAACGAGATTCTGCCAAAAGCACCTTAGCTAGAAAAAGCGCTGCGGTTCGATCTTTCACTGCTTGGCTTGCAGTCGAAAAACTTGTGACTGCAGATCCAGGCCAAAGACTCAAATCTCCTAAAGCTGAAAGACATCTGCCTAAAGTTGTTGCCAAGGATTCTCTAAACGAAGTGTTTAGTCACCTCAAGACTCTTGCTGAAACCGGTGATGCCAATTCAGTGCGAGACAGATTAGTTTTTGAAATGCTTTATGCAACCGGTTGTCGTGTCAGTGAACTCTGTTCACTTGATCTTTTGGCTGTTGACCTTGGAAGAAATATCATCAGGGTAATGGGTAAGGGTTCAAAAGAACGAGTAGTTCCATTTGGCTTACCAGCAAGAGATGCCCTGGACGCTTGGTTAAATGTTAGGGCTAGTTTGCAACCGATAACCGGTGAACAAGCATTACTGATTAATGCAAAGGGTAAACGACTTGGAGTCAGAGCTGTCTACCAACTGGTAGCTAGCCTTTTGATAAACACCCCGACAGGTGTTGCCGGTCCACACACACTGCGTCACACCGCAGCGACACATCTTTTAGATGGAGGGGCAGATCTTCGTGCTGTTCAAGAGCTACTAGGCCACGCAAGTTTGAGTACCACCCAGATCTATACACATGTTTCAGTTGAACGACTTAGAGACGGTTACCAGAACGCTCATCCTCGAGCCTGATCTCCTAATGGAACTAATCGGCTAGGTGGTAATCCTCCGATAAGAGCTAATGGCGAGAAGTATCCTGCTTCGGTTCGTGTCCCAAAGTGGATGCAAGAGATTTCACAGTGCCATTGGTAATTGGGGTCGGGCATACAAACTTTTCCAATCAGGTCACCTAAGCCAACATAAGTTCCTTCGATCAACTCTGAGCAAACAGGTTCAACTGTTGCGCTCATGCTCGAACCGAAATTTACGGTTATGGTGTTTCGATAACCGACCTGCCCCACAAAGGAAACAACTCCTGATGCAGGAGCAACAACCTCCGCTCCTACCTCGGCCACAATATCGATGCCTCTGTGGCCAGGTCTATAAGGATTAAGTGGGCCCTCATACTGGTTGATCACATCTTCGGCACTTGCTCCGAGTAGGGGAAAAGCTATTGGCTCGGAGGCTGTTTGACTGGGAAATAGCACATTTCCGAGCACTAGAGAGACTAAAACAACTAACTTCATCCAATAACCCTGCCTGCCCAATAGAGATCTGCATTGAAGACCTGGGGAAGGGGTGGAAAACTGGTCAATTCCGCTGGTATGCTGGTAACTAGCGGTTAGCCGTAAAAATCCAAGACCTAAAAACTCTTAGTTTTTGCTGTTTTCCGACTTCGCGTGTCGACTAACACACCGGTTTATCAGTCCCATAAGTTTCACGGGTGGATCGGGTGCGGCACCAGGAGCAATAGACAACCGTCTAATGCTGTTAACTGATCGACGCACTAGTGCGTCAAAAAGGAGATACTGCCATGGCAGTAGTAACCGTTCGCCAGCTGCTAGACAGCGGCGTTCACTTTGGTCACCAGACCAGACGATGGAACCCAAAGATGAAGCGATTTATCTTAACTGATCGCGCCGGCATCTACATCATTGACTTACAGAAGTCACTTACCCACATCGACAAGGCATACGAGTTCACCAAGGACCTAGTTGCTAACGGTGGAACAATTTTGTTCGTAGGCACCAAGAAGCAAGCTCAGGAAGCAATCGCTACCGAAGCTCTTCGTGTTGGTATGCCATATATCAACGAGCGTTGGTTGGGTGGTCTTTTGACTAACTTCCAGACAGTCTCAAAGCGTCTTGCACGTCTAAAGGAACTTGAAGTCATGGACTTCAAGGACAAGAAGACCAGCGGATACACCAAGAAGGAACTTTTGATTCTTTCTCGTGAAAAGGTAAAGCTAGAAAAAACTCTTGGTGGTGTTCGTAACGTAACTAAGACTCCATCAGCGATCTGGGTTGTTGACACAATCAAAGAGCACCTAGCAATTACTGAAGCTAAGAAGCTTGGTATTCCGGTTATCGCAATTCTTGATACTAACTGTGACCCTGATGAAGTCACAATCGGTATTCCAGGTAACGACGATGCTATTCGTTCAGTTCACTTACTTACCCGTGTTATCGCAGATGCAGTTGCTGAAGGTCTAAAGACTCGTCACTCGAAGCCAGAGCAGGTTCAACCATTGGCTGACTGGGAGCAAGAACTTCTAGCCAGCGCTGCATCAACAGCTGAAGTAACACCTGCAGTTGAAGAAGTCGCAGTCGTTGCAGAGACACCTGTTGTTGAAGAAGTTGCAGTAGTCGAAGAGGCCGCTGTTGCAGAAACCGTCACAGAGAAGGAAGCTGAATAAACATGGCTAATTACACTGCTGCAGATGTGAAGACTCTGCGTGAGCGCTCAGGCGCTGGAATGATGGACTGCAAGGGTGCTCTTGATGAAGCCAATGGTGATCTAGATAAGGCGATGGAAGTTCTTCGTCTTAAAGGTCTAAAGGGTGTTACCAAGCGTGAAGGTCGCACAACAAGCAATGGAATCATCATTGCTCGTGTTGCTGGAAACAAAGGCTACCTAATCGAACTAGCTTGTGAGACTGACTTCGTTGCTAAGGCAGAGAAGTTCGTAGCCCTTGGCGACCTAATCGCTGATGCAATTGCTGCTGCCGGTGCTGATTCTGTTGATGCTGCCCTTACTGCACCTGTTGCAGGTAAGACTGTTGGCGATGCAATCACTGATGAAGCTGCAATCATGGGCGAGAAGGTTGAACTACGTAAGGTTTCTGTTGTCTCAGATGACAACATCGATGCTTACCTACACCGCACATCTAAGGACCTGCCTCCTCAGGTTGGCGTTCTTGTGGCGTTCAAGGGATCAGATGTTGAAACAGCTCACGATGTTGCAGTTCACATTGCAGCATTCAGCCCAACCTACCTAACCATCGCCGATGTTCCTCAGAACATCGTTGACACCGAGCGTCGCATTGCAACAGAGACCGCTCGTAACGAGGGTAAGCCAGAAGCGGCCTTGGAGAAAATCGTTGAAGGTCGCGTAAAAGGATTCTTCAAGGAGAACTGTCTCCTAGAGCAGGATTTCGCTAAGGACAACAAGCTAAGCGTTGCAAAGGTCCTGGAACAGCACGGACTTACCGTGTCTTCATTCGTAAGACTCCGCGTAGGCGCATAACTAAAGGCCTTAAAGTAAATTGGCTCGGTCGAAAGACCGAGCCTTTTTACTTACCGAGCCTAAACTAGGAATGAACCTAAGTCTTTGAGAGGGATAGCCATGCCATCAACCCCACGTCGTGTCTTACTTAAACTTTCCGGTGAAGCTTTTGGTGGCGGAAACCTTGGTGTGAACCCAGATATCGTTGCAGGCATTGCTAAAGAGATTGCAGAAGCAGCCAAGAAGGTTGAAATTGCAGTTGTTGTTGGTGGTGGAAACTTCTTTAGAGGTGCAGAACTGTCACAGCGCGGTATGGATCGAGCACGTGCCGACTACATGGGTATGTTGGGTACCGTTATGAACGCTCTAGCCCTCCAGGACTTTCTTGAGCAGGCCGGTTGTGACACCAGAGTTCAGTCAGCTATCTCAATGGCCCAGGTAACCGAGCCGTATATTCCACTTCGTGCCATCAGACACATGCAAAAAGGCCGTGTAGTTATATTTGGTGCCGGTGCTGGTCTTCCTTATTTCTCAACTGACACCGTTGCCGCTCAACGAGCTCTAGAGATTCACGCGATTGAAGTACTGGTTGCCAAGAACGGTGTTGACGGTGTTTACTCAGCTGATCCGAAGAAAGATCCGAAGGCTAAGAAGCTAGAGTCTTTGACTTACCAGCAAGCACTTGTGCAGGGATTGAAAGTTGTTGACTCAACTGCGTTTAGCCTATGCATGGACAACAACATTCCGATGGTGGTATTCGGTATGCAGCCTGAAGGTAACATCACCAAGGCTCTGCTGGGTAAGAAAATCGGAACACGCGTAAGCGCTTAAAGTTTTATAACAAGGAGAACAACATGATTCCAGAGATCTTGGCCACCGCCGGCGACAAGATGAACAAAGCTGTTGAATCAGCTAAAGAAGATTTTGCAACTATTAGATCTGGTCGGGCTAACCCTGCTCTATTCCAGAAGCTAATGATTGATTACTATGGCACACCGACAGCTTTGTCGTCTCTAGGTGCTATCGCTAACCCTGAGGCTAGAACTATTGTTGTTACCCCTTACGACAAGGGAGCTCTTGCTGCCATTGAGAAGGCAATCAGAGATATGCCTAACCTAGGCGCTAACCCAACCAACGATGGCAACCTAATTCGAGTTAGCCTTCCAGAGCTAACTGAAGAACGTCGTAAAGATTACGTCAAGATTGTTAAGACTAAAGCTGAAGATCACCGGGTGGCAGTTAGAAACATCAGACGCAAGGCTAAAGACGATCTTGATGCTCTAAAGAAAGATGGCCATGCTGGTGATGATGATCTCTCTCGTGCTGAAAAAGAACTTGAGGCAATCACCAAATCTCACGTAGACGCTATTGATGATGCGTTGAAGCGCAAAGAGACTGAACTTCTAGAGGTTTAGTTTGAGTAATACTGAAACTAAAACTAGAAGTCTTTCCCAATCAGTAATCTTTGGGCTAATTCTGGGCTTCACATTCTTAGGTTCAGTGCTTTTCATAAAGGAACTCTTTGTTGCACTTATCGCTTTAGCCTGTGCTGTTGGCGCTTGGGAGCTATCGACCGCTCTTAAGCAAAAGAACTGGTATGTTCCTAGAATTCCAGTAACCCTAGGTTCTCTAGTGGTAATGCCACTTGCCTTTTATGGCGGAGAGCGCTGGCAGTGGCTAGGGGTTTTGGCTATCGTCGGCGCTTTGATGCTTTGGCGAGGTGTCCAACTGATTTTGGCTCATGCTTCCCTAGAAAGATCTTTTTCAGAGATCATTCGTGATTTCAGTGCATCTGCCTTCGTAGTCATATATCTACCGTTGACCATGAGCTTTGCTTCCCTGATTATCCGAGAGCCAGCCCACGGCAACTCCGTTGATGGCAAGTACTGGATTCTCACTGTGGTCATCACGGTCATCTTGATAGACAGCAGTGCTTATCTCTTTGGCAGAAAATTCGGTAAGCATCCGATGCTTCCTAAGGTAAGTCCAAAGAAGTCTTGGGAAGGTTTTGCCGTCTCAGCAATCTTTGCTTTATTCAGCGCAATCATCTTTACTGTCCTGCTCTTGAAGCTACCTTGGTGGTTCGGCGTCGTGATTGCAGCCGTAATCTTGATGTCAGCAGTCTTGGGAGATTTCTCCGAGTCGCTAATAAAGCGGGACCTACGGGTCAAAGACATGTCAGATTTGATTCCAGGTCACGGCGGAATGATGGATCGATTAGATTCAATGCTGCCAGCTGCCCTAACTGGGTACATACTCATGATTATCGCGACCAGACTTTTCTAGTAAGACTGGGACAATAGATACGTGAGTTATGAATTCAGTCGAGCAGGAGAAGGCAAACGTGGATACGAGCCTGAGCAGGTAAATGATTTTCTGCTCTATGCCAGAGAGCAGTTTGCCAATCCACTAAGCCAAGTCCTTACCGCCGAGAGCGTTAGATCCACTAGATTCAAACTCGTCAAGAACGGATACAGCATATCTGCCGTTGATGCCGCCATGGAAAAGCTTGAAGATGTCTTTGCCGCTCGAGAACTAGAACAAACCATCCAGGTGATAGGTATTCAGGAATTCAGAGATCTGTTAGCTCAAGGCCAAGAACTGTTGGCCAGTAGATTGACGCGCAGACGTGGAAGAAGATTTAAAAGACGAGGTTTTCCTTACAGTGGCTATAACCGTAGGCAGGTAGAGCGCTTCTGTTCACAAGTGGCAACACATCTAAATCAAAGCACCGAATTGAGTGTCAAACAGGTAAGACTTGTAGCATTCAAGACACAAAGGGGTGGCTATGCCGAATACCAAGTCGATGCTTTCATCGAAAAGGTTGTTGAGGTCCTTCAGCGTGAAAGTATCCTTGAGAAAATTAGCCACTAGTTTTCTCCTTGTTTTACTAGTTCTGGGAGCACTTGATTTTTCAAGCACGGTATCTGATGCCGCGACCCAACCAAAAGCAAGTTCTATTCTGGCCAAACTACTTACTAAGGGCCGAGCCCCGCAAACAGGTTACGACCGTGCCTTGTTTAGTGATGGCTGGGGAGATATCGGTGAATGTGACACCAGAAACTACATTCTTAGCCGTGATCTGAGCAACATTGTTTGGCGAAGTTCACCTCGCTGCACTGTTGGCAGTGGCATCCTCAAAGACCCATACACTAACAAAGTAATTAGCTTTCTCAGAGGTGTTGGCACATCTTCAGCAGTTCAGATTGATCACGTTGTTGCTGTTAGCGATGCCTGGCAGAAGGGCGCTCAGAAGCTATCCAGTGCCAGAAGATACTCCTTCTATAACGACCCCCTAAACCTCCTCGCCGTTGATGGACCTACTAATCAGCAGAAAAGCGATAGCGATGCCGCCAGCTGGCTACCGCCTAACCGTTCATACTGGTGCCCCTACGTGGCGAGACAAATTGCAGTTAAATACAAATACTCGCTATGGGTCACATCCGCAGAGCGCTCAAGCATGGTCAGAGTGCTTAAAACTTGCCCAAAACAGGTTATCCCTAGGGGTTAAGCCCTAAAAATGGGGTCTAAGGTAAACTTGACTCTTGTGGCGAAGGCGGTGAACTAATGGGTAGATACGAGGAAGTTCGCTTACCCTTACGGCAAAGAATCGCTGAGAGACTCTTCGGCAAAAGAGTCCAAACCTTAAATCTTGGCTCTAAATTCAAGAACCTAACCATGGCTCTGGTTGCCTTTGCTTTTGCCGGTAGCTACGTCTTGGTGACGGTGGTCGATCCTTATGGTGGTTCAGGATCAAGTGCCTATGCTTACTTCGGTCTAAGTGATGAAGAAGCTCAGTTCTTCCAATACACCAGCACCCAGACTGTTAGCTATGCACGTGGAGGATGGGAAATTGTTACTGGGGATGAGGCAATCCACATTGCTAACGCAGAAACACCTCCGGTTGGAACGGTTCAGCAAATTGCTTATGACCAAGTAGCGGCTATTGGCTGGGGTAGAGATCAGTATTCGTGTCTGGTAGCTCTTTGGGATCGAGAGTCGCGTTGGAAAGTAAATGCCTACAACTCATCCTCTGGTGCCTATGGAATTCCGCAGGCACTGCCAGGAACCAAGATGGCTTCTGCAGGTGAGGACTGGCGAACTAATCCGGAAACTCAGATTCGCTGGGGAATTGGTTATATCAAAAATAGGTATCACTCTCCGTGTGGTGCTTTTGCTCACTCCAATAAGTTCAACTGGTATTAGTCATGGGTAGAAATAACAAACCTAAAGGCTTTAGCCGTGGCGATGATGAAGAGCCAATGGACATTGCAAGGCTTAGAGACGGTATCAAGAAAACTGTTTTCAAAAACGGTATTGAGTTTTCTTTGCAAACCACTTCGGGTAAAACAGCAGATGGAAATAAGACTTGGATTTGTCCAGGCTGCCACATAAGTTTTGGTCCCGGTATTTCTCATGTTGTGGTTTGGGAGAGTGCACTCGGTGTTGATAAGCGTAGGCACTTTCACAATGTTTGTTGGCAGAAGTTTCAGGGCAGATTGTTTTGAGTCAAATCGAAATACGGTCCTCTGTTGAATTGCCTTCTAGAAGAGAACTCTTCACACTCAAGACTTCAGACGGTTTAAACCTCGTTGCAGAGCTAGCTTTACCAATCTCAAAGGAATCAGTTGCAACTCTGATAACTCTTCACCCTCTGCCAACTGCAGGTGGATTCATGGATTCGCATATTTATCGCAAAGCAGCAAACCGGTTACCGCATCTGGCGGATCTTGCAGTGCTCAGATTTAACACCAGAGGAACTTCTTCTCCGCAGGGAACTAGCGAAGGTGTTTTTGACGGTGGCAAGCTCGAAGCACTGGATGTTGCCTCAGCAGTGGAATACGTCTTGGCTATGGGGCTACCGAACCCATGGTTGTTGGGCTGGTCATTTGGAACAGAGCTAGCACTTAAATACGGCCCAGACTTAGAGGTCTTAGGTGCAATTCTGTTATCGCCACCACTTCATCGCACATCCGATTCAGAACTTGTTCGTTGGAATGGATTAGATAAGAAATTGGTAGCACTTATCCCTGAGCACGACGACTATCTAAAACCTGCTGAAGCTGCATTACGTTTTGCAGTGGTACCAGGAATTCAATTGGTGAATGTCTCTGATGCCAAACATCTTTGGGTGGGGGAAGCTGCGACCACTGCAGTGCTGAACGAAATAACTAAAATTGTGAATCCAAGTGCATACCCTTTGCCGGAGTTTATTGAACTCTAGGGAGTTATCTTAGATCTTGGCGAGGAACCCAAACTTCGCGAATGATCAGCAATAACGTTGCTGCCATTGGGATAGCAAGCAGAGATCCCAAAACTCCTAGCAGTGAACCACCAGCAAGAGCTGCAACCACAATCAGTGAACCAGGTACGTTGACTGTTTTGGTCATGATCTTTGGGCCGATGATATAGGCCTCAACCTGCAGGTAGACAGCTAGGACAGCAGCAACAATAGCTGCTGTCATCAGAGATTTACTTGCCAGGGTAACCAAGACAACTATCGTCCAGCCTGCCATCGCACCAATGATCGGGACTAGCACTAATAGGAAGTCGACGAAGGCGAGCACTACAGAGAATTCAACACCGGCAATCAACATGGTGGTAAAAACCACCGAAGCGTTGATGGAGGCAACAAGTACCTGACCCATTACGTATCTACCGATTGAGTCGATTACTTTTTCGACTAAACCACCAACTCGTTCACGCCTTGACTGCGAAACAAGGCTGATGCCAACCTTTTTGATGCTCGGAAGTGCGGCCATGAAATACAAGGTGAGGATAAATACTGTCATCGCTCCAATCACTCCGTTGAACAAAGTGATTCCTACCTGAACAACTCCACCTAAAAGATTTGGCCAGTTCTTGCTATCGATTAGATATGCTCCGGTTGTGTTAAGTGCAGAACTGATTGCACCACCAAGATTGGCGTCAGCAGATTGCACCCAAGGTAATTTTAGAAAATCTGTTAGCAGTGCTGGCAGTTGAACCAGCAGTGAGCTGGCTTGAGTTACTAGCGGAGGCAAGATCACTAATGCCACTGTTGCAACTAGAGTCAGTAAGCCTAGAACCACCAGGGTGATGGCATATGAGCGTTTTTTTACCCGCTTTTGAATTACCTGAATAAGAGGTTCAAGCCCGAGGGTGATAAACAATGCGGTTATTATTGAAGTGATTATGCCAGCAAGGGAAATGGCTGCATTACCTAATGCGATAGCAGTTAGAACTCCAATGCCACCGAGTAATCCAAATTGAAATGCGTGCTGGACTCTAAAGTTAGTAGGTTCTGCCATTCCCCGCTCCTAAGCTATGTCTTTATTGATTTGATCAATGACTTGTTTTAAGTTATTCAGATAGGTAAGAATTCCCTCTTTTTCCAAAGCAAGCTTTCTCTCTTCGTTATCAAGTTTATGCAAGCGAGCCGCTACCTTAGCTTGAGCGTCGGCTAGATCTGTTCTTGCTTCTAGTTCAGCTGCAGCGATTATGGCCTCAGCTTTTTCCCTGGCTTCGTCAACACTCTTCTTATTGATCGACCTAGCACCGACTTCCAGTGTCTCAGCTTCCAAACGAGCGGTTGCCACTCTGGTCAGTGCAGTTGATAGTTGAGCATTGGCATCGTCCAAATACTTCTGGGTCTGTGAAACAGCTTCTTGGTATTTGCGTTGGTATTCTTTTTCAGCTTCTGCTCTTCTGGCAGTCATTTCAAGGTCTAGATCGATTCGAGCCTGCTCAGAGATCAGGGCAACAGCCAGCTGTTCTTGAATGTCACCGGTAAGTTGGCGTTCCAGAATAAGTCTGCGTTCAGCAAGAACTCGATCGGATTCAGCAGATTTAACTTCGATGTGTCGTTTGGCTGTGGCTCGCATGCGGGCAACCTCGGTTGAGATAGCACCGCGGATGCTGCCTGCTTCTCGCATAGCTTCATCGATAAGTCTTTGGGCTTCGAGATTGGCCTTAGACAGGGTCTCCTCGTAATCGGTTTTGGCTGAGTTGATGATGCGGTCTGCTCTGCGTTGTGCTTCGGCAACTAATTCGTCGTAATACTCTTGGCTATCTGACTTGCGCTGCTCAATATCGGTCTCGATACCGGCCAGGATGGCTGTCCTTTCGGCTTCAGCATCGGCAACCACACGATTAGCCAAATCTTCAGCCGTACTCAAAATTTGGGCCGCTTTTGCCCCTACTCCGGCGTAACTGGGGGTAGTGTTCTCAGCTAGCTGCTGATCTAGGTCAATTAGGCGATTTTGGGCCTCACGAAGCTCTAGAGCGAGCTGATTATTCAAGGCTGTGAGGTTCAGTAACTCCTTGCGGAAGTCCTTAATAGCGTCATCTACGGCTCCACGCTCGTATCCGCGCACCGCGGTGGGAAACTCGGTTTCGTCGGCTGCCAAGGGTGCTCTCCAAAGGGCTTCGGTAGAATAGTACGGGCTGCCCCGTACCCCCCAAGTTTAGCCTGAATGGAGCCCAATGCGTTTTGTTATTGCCACTGTTCTCCTAATTAGCTCTATGGTGACCTTTGGGCTAGGCCTACTCTTTCAGGGGCCATTTGAGGCAAGCGCTCAGCAAATCGTCAAATACGAGGTCAAAGGGCCTGATTCTTACATCCTGATTCCTCATGAGACTCTAGCCAGTCACGATGGCAAGGTATTCGTCCAAGCTTCAGGCATCAAGAACATCTTCTACGCAGATGCCAGAGAGAATGACCTTCAGTATTGGATAGGGCGATCTAACTTTGTCAGGCTAGGAATTAACCCAGCCGATGGCAAAGGTTTTACCTCACCTATTCGAATGGGTGGAACAAATGCCAATCCAGCAGACAGTGATATGTGGCGTAACCAGACCTCGGTCAAGTCCAAATTGCTCACCCAAGTTTCTATGTTTGAAGACACCGGCGTTTTATTAGCCGGCGATGGTTTTAGCCGTGCACCTCAGTCAATAGCCATTATTTGGAAGATTGATCAGTCAATCAACTGGCCTTGGGTGCTATTTGCCATGGGATTTGTCTTTCTCATATCCGCACTGATAATCAATTTCCTAGGTTTCCGTAACGTTCGGAAACTTCGTGGTCCAAGAAGAAGAATTCCACGTGCGCCAAGTGGTCCTAAATATCGTAAACGAGTCAGAGCTAATCTTCCTCGCCGAGGAAGAAGAGTCTCCGGTCGAGGTAATGCCAAATTTGTATTAGCTCCAGTGGCGCTAGTTACCCTAGGGCTACTCACCGGTTGCACAACTACGCAGAATGTCACACCGGAAGAAGCACTAACCAAATATCCTCAGGTGCAGGTTGTTATTACCGATAACCAGTTGCAGCGTATTGTTGGTGATCTTGCTACCAAAGTGAAATCCGCTGATACCGCTAAGGATGCCAACGCACTTTCACAGCGAGTTGCTGGCCCCGCATTAGAAATTCGTAAAGTGAACTATCTACTTCAGGGTAAGAGCAAAAAGATTAAGGGCCTGCCGGATATTGTGGCTAATCCAATCACCGTCGCGCTACCCATGCAGATCCCTGCAGAAGAAACCGAATGGGAACCTAGAACACTCATGCTGGTCACTAAATCCCCGAGTGAAAAAATCGGACCACAGCTAATGGTTTTGCAACAGTCAAAGCCAAGAGAGAACTACAAGCTCTGGTACCTAATTGATCTGCTGGCAGGAAACACTTTCCCTAAGGTGGCTGCCCAAGAAACCGGTGCACTAACAGTTAGTGCAGATAACGCTTTCTTGGCTACCAAACTTAGCGGCTTGCCTTTCAAGTACGGAAACATCTTGAACAAGGGAACTAAGAGTAAATTTGCTTCCAGCTTCAATCTGAGCTCAGATGGCTTCTTCGAAGCAAGGTATGCAGATCAGACCGAACAAGCAAAAACTTTGAAGAAGGTGAAGACCACAATCCAGTTCCTGCACGCGCTAGGCAATAAAAACATTCTTGGCATGTTGACACTGAAATCTGGCGGTCTTATAACTGTTTCAATGACCGATACCTCGATTATTAAGCCAACCACCAGAGGGTCCGCGGTTTCGGTAACTGAAACAGAACAGAAGGTTCTGTTGAACGCCCCTGGAAGCGCAACTGGGCTAAAGATTAGTTATGAAAACATGCTGTTGTTCTATGTGCCGATTTCGGGCTCTAATGAAAAGATCAGGTTACTAGGTGCAACCCAAGGAATTCTCAGCGTTAAGGCACTAAAGTGAGTAACTTGAACTCAGCTTTCAGTGGTGCAGTTGATTTGTCCACCCTTGCCAACAAAGTTGTTCAAGACCAGCTGGAGCAAAAAGGTGTGAAAACGGATAACGCGCTAAAGGTTCCTGCTTTCTCAATTGACGCTGAGGAAGCCATCATTCGGCAGATTATTCAGATCTCAAGTTCTGTGCCTGTCGTTGTTTGTTTCTATTCGCCCGCTGATCAGGACAGCGTTGGACTGAAAGATAAACTGAATCGTCTTGCAATAGCCGGTGACGGTGAATGGTTCTTAGCCAAGATTGACTTGGTCGCTCAACCAGCTCTAGCGCAGGCTTTTGGAGTACTTGAACCAGCAACAGTAGCTGTAATTCTGGCTGGTGAACCAAAACCACTTTTCCAAGGAGATCAGCCTGAAGAAGATTTGTCAGCATTTATCGCCAAGTTAGTTGATGTGGCCAAGGGGCAGGGAATGCTGGGCAAATTGGTACTCGGTGAATCAATGCCTGAGCAACCTCAGCTAAGCCAAGGTGAGCAGGATGCCCTTGATGCCATGGAAAAAGGTGACTTTAGTGCCGCAGTCAAGATTTATGAAGCTGAACTAGCACTTGCTCCTGGCAACGAGCAAGTAGCCGAACGTTTGGCGCAGGTGCGATTAGTTGAGAGAACATATGAAGGTGACGTTGAAGCGGAACTGAGCATTGAACCAAATGATTACCTGGCCGCAATTAGGAAAGCAGATTTCTATCTTGCAATCGGTGATTCAGTTTCTGCTTTCAACCTCCTCTTGGATTGGTTTAGCCAAAGCCAAGCAGATGAGCGCTCAACGGTATCGAAGCACTTACTCGAACTCTTTGTTGTGATTGGCAAGAATGATCCGAATGTGATCACTGCTCGTAAGCAGCTGGCAGCAAGGATGTTCTAGCATGAGTGTTTATCTAGACAATGCTGCAACTACTCCGGTTAGACCAGAAGTATTAACTGAATACACAAAGTATTTGCAATTACTTGGAAACCCATCCTCAGTCCACACGTCAGGGCAACAGGTTAGACAAGCTCTTGAAGAAGCACGTGAGTCACTGGCGAAAACAGTAGATTGCGATCGCAGTGAAGTGCTCTTTACTGCAGGTGGGACAGAGAGCACGAACTTAGCCATCAAAGGGATTTTCTGGCAACGCAATACTGAAGACTCGAAACGCAATGTCATTATCTCTGCTGGTACTGAACACCACTGTGTGATCGATCCCCTTGAGTGGCTGGAGAGCTATCAGGGAGCAGAGATTGTTTTAGTGCCGGTCAATTTCGAAGGTGAACTTGATCTTTCTTGGCTTAGCGAATACCTAATTACAAATCATGACAAAGTTGCTCTGATTAGTTTGATGTGGGCAAATAATGAAACCGGAGTCATCACAGATATTAAAGCGGTAACAGCTATAGCCAAAGCATATTCAATTCCTGTCCACTCTGATGCTGTAGCGGCATTTGGTCATATGCCAACAAGTTTTCGAGAGTCGGGGCTAGCGGCTATGACCATATCTGCACATAAGCTCGGTGGCCCGGTTGGGGTAGGGGCACTAATAGTTTCTAGAAACACAAAACTTGTTTCGATCATCCACGGTGGTGGTCAAGAACGCGGCATGAGATCTGGCACAATGAACGCTCCGGCTGCTAAGGCATTTGCTCTAGCTGCTGCTGTTTGCCAGCAAAATTTGCAGGCGGAGATTCAGCGAACTCGAAAGCTAAGCGAGAGGCTTATTGCAGAAGTTACAGCAATCACCCCGAGTATTTCGCTCACTGCAGCCAAGGCCAACAGGTTAGCTAACATTACCCACTTCACACTTGAAAGCGCCTCTGGCGAATCGCTGCTTTTTCTACTTGACCAAAAAGAGATTTTTGTATCCACAGGTTCTGCCTGTCAGGCTGGCGTAAATCGTCCATCCCACGTATTAACCGCGATGGGCAGGACCGAAGATCAGGCAAAGGGTTGTCTGAGGATTACTTTTGGACACGAAAGCTCTGAAGCTGATGTTGCTGCCATTGTTCAGGAACTTCCAGCAGCAATCGATAGTGCTCTAAAGGCAGGGCTGAGTTCACAATGAGCGAGAATTAGCATATGAAGGTTTTAGCAGCAATGAGTGGCGGCGTGGATAGCGCTGTTGCTGCTGCACGTGCTGTTGAGGCAGGTCACGAAGTCGTTGGAGTTCATCTAGCACTCAGTCGGATGCCAGGAACGCTTAGAACTGGTTCTCGGGGTTGCTGCACAATCGAAGACAGCATGGATGCTCAACGCGCTGCCAACTTAATTGGTATTCCTTATTACGTTTGGGACTTCAGTGAGAAATTCAAAGCAGAAGTTGTTGATGATTTCATAAGTGAATATGAATCAGGGAGAACGCCTAATCCTTGTATGAGGTGTAATGAGCGCATTAAGTTTGCTGCTCTTTTAGAAAAAGCTTTAGCGCTTGGCTTTGACGCTGTTTGCACCGGTCACTACGCAAGCATCTTTAGTGACGATGAGGGCAACCTAGAACTACACAGGTCTATGGCTCTAGCTAAGGATCAGAGTTACGTTCTTGGAGTGCTAACAGCAGATCAACTAAAGCACTCGATGTTTCCAATTGGCCATACAGCTAGCAAAGATGAGATTAGAGCAGAAGCAGCGGCTAGAGGTTTATCCGTTGCTGCTAAACCTGATTCTTATGACATCTGTTTTATCCCAGAAGGTGACACTCAAGATTGGTTAGCTGAGCGATTGGGCAGCACTGCTGGAGAAATTGTTGACATGGAAGGCAATGTCCTAGGCAATCACCAAGGTGCACATGGTTTCACAGTTGGTCAACGTAAAGGCTTGCAACTAGGAAAGCCTGCTGTTGATGGCAAGCCTAGATATGTTCTATCGGTAGATGTAATTAGTAACAGGGTAGTTGTCGGCCCTCAGCAAGCACTGGCAGTTGTTGAACTCAGTGGAGACAAATTTACCTGGTGCGGAAAGCCTAAAGATAACCCAGAAACTTTCTTTGATGCTCACGTTCAGGTAAGAGCTCATGGCGAGCAGGTACCGGCATCGGTTGCTGTAGTTGATGGAGCGTTGGTTATGCGCTTAGAAGAGCCAATTCTCGGTGTCGCTCCAGGTCAAACAGCAGTTGTTTATTTAGGCACCAGAGTGCTCGCACAGACAACCATCGACCGCACAGTCTCAGCAGTTGACGCCTTCTCCACAGGTTCGGCGAGTGCTGGTGCTTAGCGTCAGTACTCCAATTTAGGCTTATCTCGTGCCCCAAAATCCAGCCGAACGTATCGCTTTTCTTGTCGATGAGATCAACAAACATCGTCGAGCTTACTATCAGGAAAACTCTGTCCTTATAAGTGACGCTGAGTATGACAAGTTGATGCAAGAGCTTGAACTACTTGAATCTGAACACCCAGAATTCATAACTGGCGATAGCCCAACCCAAAGCGTTGGCGGAAACGCTAATGAAGCATTTGCACCAGTTGAACACCTAGACCGCATGTGGAGTTTAGATAACGCCTTTGACCATGAAGAGCTCACAGCTTGGGCCAATCGCGTTGATGCGACGAGCTTTCTCTGTGAACTCAAGATTGATGGTCTTGCTATCAACCTAAGGTATGAAAACGGAATCCTTATTTCTGCGGCAACCAGAGGTGACGGTGCTGTCGGTGAAGATGTCACCAACAATGTCAAAACCATCAAACAAATTCCGCAGAAACTAAAAGGGCAAAACCATCCAAAGGTAGTTGAAATCAGGGGAGAGATATTCTTCGGAGTTGCTGATTTTGCCAAGCTTAATGAAGGTTTAGTCGCTGACGGTAAGGCTCCTTTTGCTAACCCTAGAAACTCAGCGAGTGGATCTTTGCGGCAGAAGGATTCAACTGTGACTGCAAGCCGACCATTGCAGATGCTTGTTCACGGACTTGGTGCATGGCCTGAAGCAACGTTGAAAAATCAGAGTGAGCTCTATGAACTTCTTAAAAGCTGGGGACTACCAACTTCTAATAACTATAAAGTTGTAAAAAACATTGAAGAAGTAATTCAATACATAAGCTCTTTCCAAGCCAAACGTCACGAACTTGAACATGAAATCGATGGTGTCGTAATCAAGGTTGACTCGCTAGAAAAGCAGCGTGCCCTTGGCTACACCGCTCGCGCTCCTCGTTGGGCAATAGCATTCAAATATCCACCAGAGCAGGTCAACACCAAGCTTTTAGATATACGCGTCTCAGTTGGTCGAACTGGTCGTGCAACTCCATATGCTGTCGTTGCTCCAGTTAAGGTAGCTGGCTCAACGGTCGAGTTTGCAACTTTGCATAACCAGGATGTAGTTAAGGCTAAGGGTGTTCTTATCGGTGACACTGTTGTTCTTCGCAAAGCTGGGGATGTGATTCCTGAAATCCTAGGGCCGGTTGTTGAGTTGCGCACAGGCAAGGAAAAGGCATTTGTAATGCCAACTAACTGCCCTGATTGCGGAGCAAAGTTAGCACCTTCTTCTGAAGGCGATGTTGATCTTCGTTGCCAAAACTCAGAGCACTGCCCAGCTCAATTGCGCGAACGCGTTGCTTACATTGGTTCACGCGGCGTGCTGGATATTGAGGCTCTTGGTTACGTCGCTGCAGTTGCGCTTACCCAGCCAGTTGATCCAACAACAGCGCCACTAAAATCTGAGGCTAACCTGTTCGACTTGACTATGGAGCAGTTACTCCCAATCCGCGTAAAGGTATTAGATCCAGACACTGGGCTGCCAAAGCTCGATGAGAATGGCGAACCTAAGATTGTCGATTTCTTCCGCAAGAAGGGTAAGAAGGGGGAGACCGAAGATGTCCCCGCTGAAGTTGCCATTAAGCTGCTGAATAACCTGCAGGACGCCAAGACTAGACCGCTCTGGAGAATCATCGTCGCCTTCTCGATTAGACACGTTGGCCCTGTAGCGGCGAGATCACTGGCTAATTACTTCGGCTCTATCGATCGAATCTTCTCTGCATCAGAGGCTGAACTTTCAGAAGTTGATGGTGTTGGACCAATACTGGCCAAATCGCTAATCGAGTGGATTCAAGTTGATTGGCATAAGAACCTGGTTGAGTCCTGGCGCAAGTCCGGAGTGCTGCTAGAAATATCTGGCCACGAAGGACCAGGAAAGAGTTCGGCTGTTGGGGGCGTCTTCTCTGGATTGAGCATCGTTGTTACCGGAACGCTTTCCAATTACACCAGAGAACAAATTGAAGAATTGATTATCTCCAATGGTGGTAAGGCTGCCTCGAGCGTCTCAAAGAACACTGCTTTTGTTGTTGCTGGTGCTAACGCAGGTTCGAAACTAGCAAAAGCGGAATCGCTGAATGTGCCAGTTATTAGTGAAGATGATTTTGCTGCAAAACTAAAGAATTAGTTTTTTGAGTCGTCAACTTCTGAATTATCAAAATTGACCATGCTTTCAGTTGACATCAGCTTGTCCATGGATTCCAAGAAGTCTGTAACCTGATCCCTCTCGTCGCTTAATTTAGTCAAACGTTCACGAGCATCTTTAATAGCGTTATCTGCATAACCCTGAGCTTTGCGAGATAGAGCTTCTGCACGTCTGCGAGACTGGTTGATCAAGTCAGTTGCACGCTTGTTTGATTCTTCCCTGGTGTCATCTTGGAAGTCCCTTGCCTCGCGTGAAACTCGTTCAGCTTCAGCAAGAAGGTCTGCTGCACGAGCTGTTGAATCTGAAAGAGTTCTTGAGCCCTCTTCAGCCATCGCTTGTGCCTGTGCAACAGCAGCTTGGTAGATGCGCAGCGCTTCTTGCTCTGCTTCATCGCGTTTTCCTTTTAGCTCTGCTTCTAGATCAATTCGCGCCTGAGTGGTGCGCTGGCTAAGTTCAGTTGCAAGTGCTCTAGCTTGTTCAGTTTCACGATGGACCTGCGCGCGAAGTTCAGCAGCATATCTTTCACCATCTGATTTGAGGGCAGCGGCTTCACGCTCGGCGGTCTGAATCTTTTCGCTAGCCTCGGCATCCTTGGCGACTGCGGTCTGCATCAATGCACTTGCTTTACGTTCGGCATCAAAACGAGATTCCTCAACCTTGATATCAGCTTCTTGAATGATTCGATCAGCCTTGTCTTTAGCAGTTCTGGTCAAAAGATCTGCTGCACCCTTGGCCTCTTCGCGAATTCGAAGGGCATCCTGGCCACCGTCATCAATCATCTTCTTGGCTTGTTCTTCAGCCAGACGAAGAGTCTGCTCAAATTGAGCACCTAGGGCTGCGTAGCCGGTAGCTCCGCTTTTCTTTACTTGCTCTCTTAGAGTCTCAACTTCAGCCTTCAGGCTGGCAATCTCAGACGCAGCACCCTCGTTATAGGTGCTTAAATGCTCGTTCTCTAGCTTTAGCTCTTCAATAGTCTGGTCAACCTGAGCGCGGTCATAACCGCGCATAACGATGTCGAAGTTCTCTTCTTCAGCCATTGGTTTATCTCCTGGAAAATGCTCAGCCTGTGAAATCACGGCAACCAGACAAGTTTAGTCCAGTAATCAAAAGGACGTTAGTCCCGATATACTTGAATCAACACTCGTATTAGGAGTTTGAGGAAAAAAGTGTCTGAAATTACCCCTGAATTAGTTCGCCATCTGGCTGGTCTGTCCAGAATTGACCTTGATGAGGCCGAAGTGGCTAGATTTACCGAGCAGTTGGCTGTAATTGTTGATTCTGTGGCCAAGATCTCTCAAGCCATAGATGCCAGCACCCCAGCCACCAGCCACCCAATTCCTTTGGCTAATGTCTTTAGGGCCGACGTTGTTGAGCCGTCCCTAAGCCAAGAACAAGCCCTTTCTGGGGCTCCTGATTCTGGTCAGGGCCGTTTCCGTGTTGCAGCTATCTTGGACGAGGAGTAAAAACCATGTCTGATTTGATCAGGCTCAACGCTTCGGAGCTCGTAGCGCTCCTGGCTAAGCGAGAGATTTCCTCAGTTGAGCTAACTCAGGCGCATTTAGATCAGATTTCCAAGGTAGGTGACGCAGTTCACTCCTTTTTACACATCAGTGGCGAAAGCGCTCTTGCGACAGCGAAAGATGTTGATTCAAGACGTGCAGCAGGGGAGCAGCTAGCTGACTTGGCTGGTGTCCCAATTGCGGTCAAAGACAACCTCACAACTACAGATGCCCCAACAACTGCGGGATCTAAGATTCTTGAGGGTTGGCTTCCTCCATATGATGCAACCGTTGTTACCAAACTTAGAAACCAGATGCTACCTATTTTGGGTAAGACCAACCTTGATGAATTCGCGATGGGTTCTTCCACTGAGTTCTCGGCATATGGACCAAGCAAGAACCCTTGGGACCTAACCCGTATTCCTGGTGGTTCTGGTGGTGGATCATCTTCAGTTGTGTCTTCTTTTCAAGCACCACTTGCCATTGGTTCCGATACCGGTGGTTCAATCCGTTTCCCAGGAGCTGTTACCGGAACAGTTGGAATCAAACCAACCTACGGTGCTGTTTCTAGGTATGGCTTGATTGCACTTGCTTCCTCACTTGACCAGATTGGCCCTGTCGCAAGAAATGTTCTTGATGCAGCTTATCTTCAAGATGCAATTGCAGGTCACGACCCACACGACAGCACATCGCTGCCAGGTTCTCTTGGTTCGATGGTTGAAGCTGCTAAACGCGGTTCTCTAAAAGGCAAGAAAGTTGGTTTGATCAAGCAACTTTCCGGCGACGGCTTCCAACAGGGCGTTCGTAATCGTTTTGCAGAAGCGCTGAAACTTATCACCGATGCCGGAGCAGAGATTGTTGAAGTGGATTGCCCAAGCTTTGAATACGCAATCGATGCTTATTACCTAATCCTCCCTGCCGAAGCATCGAGCAACCTAGCTAAGTTTGACTCTGTTCGCTTTGGTATGAGAGTTTCTCCTGAAGGTAACCCAACGATTGAACGCGTTATGGCTGCTACCCGTGAAGCAGGTTTTGGTCCAGAGGTTAAGCGCAGAATCATTCTTGGAACCTTTGCTTTATCTTCTGGTTCATTCGACAAGTTCTATGGCGCAGCACAAAAGGTTAGAACTCTAATCCAGCGTGATTTTGATGCAGCTTTTGCGAAAGCCGATGTTCTAGTTTCACCAACTGCACCAACAACTGCTTTCAAGTTTGGTGAAAAAGTCTCTGATCCTTTGGCTATGTATTTGAATGACATTGCAACCATCCCTGCAAACCTTGCTGGTATTCCAGGTATCTCAGTTCCGATTGGCCTTGCCGATGAGGATAACCTGCCTGTTGGTATTCAGTTCCTTGCTCCTGCTCATGAAGATGCCAGGTTGTATGAAGTAGGCGCTGCGCTTGAAGGAATCCTTGAAGGTATCTGGGGTAAACGCATGATGGACTTCGCACCAGAGTTGAAGGTGAACTAATGGCTAAAGCTAACTTGATGGATTATGAGAAGGCATTAGAACAGTTTGAAGTAGTTATCGGTCTTGAAGTTCACGTAGAACTTAACACCAACACCAAGATGTTCTGTGGTTGTCGCAATGACTTTGGTGATGAGCCAAACACTAACGTTTGCCCGATCTGTTTAGGTCTTCCTGGATCACTTCCAGTCGTCAACGGCAAGGCAGTTGAATCTTCAATCTCGATTGGGCTTTCTCTTGGTTGCCAGATTGAACCTAACGGAGGGTTCTCTAGAAAGAACTACTTCTATCCGGATCTAGCTAAGAACTACCAAACCTCACAGTTCAAAGACCCAATTGCCTTTGAAGGTCAGATTGAGGTAGAAGTGCCTAGTGGAAACAAATACACGGTGCTAATCGAACGAGCACACATGGAAGAGGACGCTGGAAAGCTAACTCACATTGGTGGAGCAACCGGTCGTATCCAAGGTGCTGAATATTCACTCGTTGATTACAACAGAGCTGGTGTTCCACTGGTGGAAATCGTTACCAAACCTGTCTACGGTTCAGGAGCAGAAGCCCCAGAGCTAGCAGCTGCTTATGTGCGTTTGATTAGAGAAATAGTAAAGGCCCTAGGTGTTTCAGATGCACGCATGGAACGTGGAAACGTTCGCTGCGATGCCAACGTTTCACTTCGACCACACGGTCAAGAAAAACTTGGTACTAGAACCGAGACTAAGAACGTAAACTCACTCAGATCCATTGAGCGTGCAGTCAGATACGAAATCCAACGCCAAGCACAGATACTTTCTAATGGTGGAACTATTACTCAAGAAACTCGTCACTGGCACGAGGACAAAGGCGCAACAAGCGCTGGAAGACCTAAGTCAGACGCTGATGACTACCGTTATTTCCCAGAGCCAGATCTAGTTCCTGTTCAACCGTCAACTGAAATGATTGAACGACTAAGAGCAGCTTTGCCTGAGAACCCTGCAGATCGCCGTAAGCGACTAGCGACCGAATGGGGTTTTGCAGAACTTGAGTTCAGAGATGTAGTGAACGCAGGCCTTATGGACCTAATCGAAGAGACTGTTGCTCAGGGAGCAAAACCACAGTCAGCGCGTAAATGGTATGCCGGTGAACTATCCCGTATTGCTAACTCTGAAGAGAAAGATGTTTCAGCACTTAACATCACTCCAGCCCAGGTAGCAGAACTTGCCAACTTAGTTGAATCAGGCAAGATCAATGACCGTATTGCTCGTGAAGTTCTCTCTGCAGTTCTTGAAGGTTCCGGCTCGCCTGAACAAATCGTTAAGGATCGTGGCCTAGAAGTTGTTTCTGACGATGGCGCACTGATTGCGGCAATCGATGAAGCGCTGAAGAGTCAGCCAGATGTCCTTGAGAAGATCCGTGAAGGAAAAGTTCAAGCAGCAGGTGCAGTTATCGGTGCAGTGATGCAGGCTATGAAAGGCCAAGCCGATGCAGCCAGAGTTAGAGAACTAGTTCTCGAACGGGCAGCAAGCCTATAAAGATAAAAAACCCGAGGCTAATAACCTCGGGTTTTTATTTGGGGTGAGTAACGGGACTTGAACCCGCGACATCCTGGACCACAACCAGGCGCTCTACCAGCTGAGCTATACCCACCATGTGTATTTCAGTAGAACTGAAATCAACCTCTAGAGTTTATCATTTCTGATTGCCCCTGCGACAGCCTGAGCTTCCTCGGTGCTAGGACCTGGGCCAGCAACGAACACAGTCTGGCGGTAGTACTTGAGTTCCTCAATGGATTCGAGGATGTCCGCTAGGGCTCGGTGACCGCCATCTTTCTTAGGGGCTTGAAAATATGATCTTGGATACCAGCGCTTGCTAAGTTCCTTGATGGTTGAAACATCGATGTTGCGGTAGTGCAGGTGAGCATCTAGGGCTGGCATATATTTGGCAATGAACATGCGATCGGTGCCGATGGTGTTACCAGCTAGTGGAGAAGTCTTTGCAGTTGGAATGTATTTCTTGATGTATTCAAGAACCTGAGCCTCGGCATTGGCTAGTTCAATGCCACTGGCGAATTCTCTAATCAAACCTGAGTCAGTGTGCATCTTGCGAACATAGTCACCCATGGCTTCAACCGTGCCTGGTCTTGGCTTGATTACTAGGTCTATACCTTCATCAAGCACGTTTAGATCGAAGTCAGTAACGACTGCTGCAATCTCAACGAGGCACTCGGTGTCCGGGTTTAGACCAGTCATCTCGCAGTCAATCCAGACTAGATACTCAGGTAGATTCATCATTCTCTCAAACTAAACAAGGCCACCGACATCGATGACCTTGTTAAGTTTAGCCCTAGTGGGTTAGGCAGTCTTTGCTTTGATTGCCTTAGCTGGCTTACTCTTAGTCGCCTTCTTCAAAGCTTTACGCTCTTTACGTCCTTCGATCAGTCTGTATAGAACTGGAACGATGATTAGCGTCAAGATTGTTGAAGAGAACAGTCCACCGATAACTACAACACCCAAAGGCTGTGAGATAAATCCACCTGAACCAGTGATACCAAGAACCAAAGGTGACAACGCTCCAATAGTTGCAAGAGCTGTCATCAGAATTGGACGCAGTCTCTGACGAGCCCCATTCATGATGGAATCTTCCAAAGGCATGCCTTGCTTTCGATACTGGTTGATGAGGTCAATCAGAACAATCGCATTAGTTACCACGATTCCAACCAACAGCAACATACCGATAAGAGCTGGTAGACCAAGGGCTGTATTTGTCACCAATAGAGCAACGAATGCACCGGTAGCGGCAAACGGAATAGAGACAAGAAGCACCAACGGCTGAATCAAGCTTCTGAAGGTAGCAACCATGATCAAATAAACAATCGCAATCGCAGCTAGCAGTGCTAAGAACAGCTGGTTGAATGATTCAGCCTGGTCAGCAGAGACGCCACCGATAGGAAGCAAGGTGGAACCTGCTGGCATATCGTTCTTGATTAGATCAACCTGCTGAGATACCTGCATTGTAATTCCAGTAAGGCTTGCATCCTTATCTGGAGTTAGAGAAACAGTTGCTGCACGGTCACCGTCTTTAGTAGTGATTGTGGTTGGCACTGAAACAAGCGCAACATAAGCCAATCTATCTAGAGTGACATAACCCATAACAGTTGGAATCTGAATGGCTCTCACTTGATTCACAGTTGCAGGAACATTGCCAGATTTAATGTAGATGCTGGTGGCTTTGCTATCGATGTTGATGGTTCCAACACTCTGCGGAGTCATGGCAGCAGAAACCAGTGTTGCCACTGCTATTTCGCTAAGACCTGCACGAGTAGCAGCTAGGCGATCAACAGTAACTCGAAGAGTTCTCTGTTTTTCACTAAGTGTTGTCGTAACCTCTGGACCAACGTTGTCAATCTTGCCGGTTAGAGCAGACTTTACTTTCTCGATACCAGCACGAAGCTGAGCATCTGTCTTTGCTGTGACTGTGACATCGATGGTTCCACTTGAGCCAAATGACTGCCCAGTTTCAAAAGCAACCTTGCCAAGTTCTGGGTGTGCTTCGAATTGCTTCTTCATCTTGGACTGGAAGGTATCGCCGTTGACAGTTGCCTTAGTAGAGACCTGAATCTGGATGCCACCGGCAGCCTGACCGAAAGCAACACGTGAGTCATTGGTTGCACCAATGGTAGTGGTAACGGCAACTGTGTCGCCTGAGTCTAGGAGCAATTGCTCAACTCCAGCAGCAGCCTTAGATTTTTCTTCAAGAGAACTTCCAAAAGGAACTGTCTGAGCAATGCTAAACGTAGTTGAGCCTGAAGAACCAATGAAGTTGGTCTTTATAAACGGCACTAGACCGAAGGTAAAGATCAGAACAAGGAAGGCCGCAACCAAAGTAATTACTGGCCGCTTCTGCGTCTTGGTGAGCACCGGAAGATAGATGCGCTGCAGAAGAGATTTACGCTCACGGACTTCTTCTTCCTCACGTACCTTTGCAGCCAGTTTCTTGGCAGCAGCTTCAGTAAGGGTTGCTTCAACTGCTGGGGCTTTTAGGAACCAGGTAGCAATTACCGGAACGATAGTCAATGAAACGAATAGCGATGCAACCAGAGCTAGAGCGAAGGTAAGTGCGAATGGTCTAAACAATTGCCCAACTAGACCACCAACACCAGCAATAGGAAGGAAAACCGCAACTGTTGTCAAAGTTGCTGCTGTAATCGCTCCAGCAACTTCTCTTACTGAGTTCAAGATAGCTTCTAGTTTCTTTTCTCCATAGGAGAGGTGGCGGTTGATATTTTCAATAACAACAATGGAGTCATCAACGACACGTCCAATAGCGATGGTTAGAGCGCTAAGGGTAAATAGGTTCAGCGAGTAACCGAAGCCTGAAAGACCGATGAAGGCAACAAGCAGCGAGGTTGGAATTGAGATAGCTGTCACCAATGTTGAACGCCATGATCTTAGGAATACCAGGATGATGATTACAGCAAAGAGCAGCCCTAGGAGACCTTCTTCAACAAGGTCAAGAATAGATTTCTCAACAAAAGGCGCTTGGTTGAAGGTTTCTTTGATCTGAACTTTTCCACCAAGTTTGGTAGCAAGTTCTTTTTCCAAAGGTGCGATGGCATGGGAGATAGCAACGGTGTTGCCGTCTGTTGTCTTGGTGATAGCAATTGCTAATGAAGGTTTACCATCAACTCGAGAAATTGATTGAACTGGAGCTTGAGCATAGGTTACTTCGGCAACATCACCGATGGTGAGAGTTCTGCCAGCAACAGGAGCTCCAAAGCTTCCTGCACTTAGCGGCAGTGACTTCAGGGCAGCAATTGACTCAACCGGTGTTCCAACTTCAACTGTGATCTGGCCATCTTTATCCTGCAAAGTTCCAGCTGGAATAACAAAACCGTTGGTCTTTAGTGCATTAGAGATTGACTGTACTGTGAGGCCGTTCATGGCCATAAGTGCAGTGTTTAGTTTTAGGTTGATTCGGTATTCACGAATACCGCCAATTTGAACGTCTTTAACGCCAGATACTTTCTTGAAAAGAGGCGTTGCAATATCTGGAAGAATCTTTGAGATTTCTGTGTTGTCTCCGCTGTCAGCTGCGACGCTTAGAACAACAACAGGAATAGTTCCTAAACCACCACTGAGCACTCTTGCAGAAGCATTTGCCGGCAAGCTCGCCTTTACAGAATCCAAAGCACTGTTTAGTGAATCGGTCACTTTAGCTGTGCTGATACCAAAATCAAAAGTTACACGAACCGTTGAAATAGAAGACTGGCTGGTCGAAGCAGTAGTGGTAACACCATCTAGGTTCTGAACGGCTGCTTCAATGACTCTAGAAACCTGAGTGTCCATAACCTCAGGAGATGCTCCTGGGTACGAAGTGACGATAGCAGCCTGAGGGAACTCCAAAGAAGGGAATAGTTCTTGCTTGAGTTGCCCAACAGCTACGAACCCGAAGACAGCAAGGATTGCTGTCAACAGTGCAACTACAGATCTGTTAGCTAAAGATAGTTTGGAAAGGCGAAACATTTATTCTCCGATTTATTGATTTATTTACCTAGGTAAATAATACCGACATTCTAGGCAAAACAAGCAAAGTGTCTATCTAAATTATGGCAAAGTCCAGGACACTAGTCTTTTCGAACTACAACCCCACTCGGAGCTGATCTGAAAACCACAGAGGTAGCGCTTTTAATTAGAACTGTTTTTCCTTCTTTTTGCCATGAAGACAAGGAAAACACCAAAAGTCAGCAAGCCCGCGGTTAAAGGCAGCAAGTCTGTGCCGTTTTGGTTGCTTCCAGTGTCAGCAAGAGTGGTCACTTCCGGCGATGGCGATGGCGATGGCGACGGATCAGTAGGGGGAGTTTCTGGAGTGTCAACCACAGGATTGGTGATTAGAGCAAGCTCTTCAGCAGATAGCACTGACGTGAATAGTTTGAAGTCATCGATTAGGCCACTAAACGGGCTGTTACCATCTGAACCGCTTGCAATCTTTATGTAGGCATTATCGGTAATTGGTCCAGTTCCAGTTGTTCCAGTTGCATCAAGGACACCATCGGCATAGAGTTTTACTTCGCCTGAAGTGCCATCTCTTGTGACACAGAGGTGATGCCAAGCGTCGTTATTAACAACTGCATTGCCAACAACTTGAGTATCGACTATTCCGCCTTCAATTAATCCACCATTTCCAAAAATAAGCTTGCCCTCGTAATTGATGCCAAAGCCAAAGTCTCTGGCTGGACCACCTACTTCAGAGTCTGCTATTGGAGCACTGGTCCAGTGCTCACCGCCACCAGAGGAAGCAGTTTTTACCCAAGCACAAATGGTGAAATCATTGCCGATATTGTTATTGATCTGGAAATAGTTTTGCCCATTAAATTGAGCACTAGAAAGGTTTGCAGGAGCTGTAAAGGGGACTTCACTTGAGTTAGCTGGGGTCGGCTCTCCAAAGGCAACCCCGTTGTTAGCTGAGATTGTGTCGGTAGCTACCGCCAAAACTCCCTGTTCCTCAAAGGCGTATTCGCTCACTTGAGTCGTCGATGCGGAGGCGGTCCCTATCAAGATCGCCGAGCCTGGCACCATAAACATTGTTGCTGCGGCAATCCGAGCGAACTTATTCAAATTTGTCATTGTTTGAGTCTTTTCTCTAGTTAGGTCGGATAACCAATATTTTATTGGAACGAGGGGGAATTTGGCGCATCATCAAAGAACCTTTGTTTGTGCGATATGATTGTCTAAATGCCTTCGTAGCTCAGTGGATAGAGCAAGAGCCTTCTAATCTCTTGGTCGCAGGTTCGATTCCTGCCGAGGGCACTCTCATTTACCTATAGAGCTCTAAGGATGTCTTCGACACGTTCCTTGGCATCACCAAATAGCATCGCTGCGTTCTCCCTGAAGAACAGTGGGTTCTGCACACCTGCGTAACCTGATGCCATTGATCTCTTGAATACGATTACGTTCTCTGCTTCCCAGACTCTGAGCACTGGCATACCAGCAATAGGGCTAGAAGGATCTTCAGCAGCTGCTGGGTTCACAGTGTCGTTAGCTCCGATGACTAGAACCACAGAGGTGCTTGCCAGTTCATCATTGATCTCATCCATCTCATCGACGATGTCATATGGAACCTTAGCTTCAGCTAGGAGCACATTCATGTGCCCTGGCAATCTTCCAGCTACCGGGTGAATACCGAATCTTACGTTGACACCCTTATCTCTAAGTCTCGCTGCAAGATCGGCAACTGGGTATTGAGCCTGAGCAACAGCCATTCCATATCCAGGGGTGATTACCACTGAGGTTGCGTTTCTAAGAAGTTCTGCAACAGAGGCTGCATCAGTCTCACGATATTCACCGAGTTCTTCATCTGAACTTGTTGGTGCCGCAATTCCGAAGCCTCCAGCGATAACTGAGATGAAAGATCTGTTCATCGCCTTACACATGATGTATGAAAGGTAAGCACCGGAAGAACCAACTAGGGCACCGGTGACAATCAAAAGGTCATTGTTCAGTAAGAATCCAGCTGCAGCTGCCGCCCAACCTGAGTAGCTATTAAGCATTGAAACAACCACTGGCATATCTCCGCCACCGATAGAGGCAACTAGGTGCCAACCGAGAGCGAGAGCTAGAACTGTGACGGCTATCAAGAGAGAAATGTCTGGTGCCTGAACATACCAAACCGTTAAAGCTAAGAATCCAACTAGTGCACCCACGTTGAGGAAGTTCTTTCCTGGCAACATAAGTGGCTTAGAGGAGATTTTGGCTGAGAGCTTTAGGTAAGCGACGATTGAACCGGTGAAGGTAACCGCACCGATAAATACTCCGATAAAGACTTCTGCATGGTGAACACCTAGAAGGTTCTCTGGTGTTCCTTCGTTATAGAGGGCACCGTTCCAGCCAATTAGCACTGCAGCGACACCAACGAAGCTGTGCAGCAGAGCAATTAGCTCTGGCATGCCAGTCATTTCTACCACTCTTGCTCGCCATAGACCGATGGATGCACCAATTACTAAACCGATAACGATGAAGATCAAACCAAGCTGAGATTCAGGTTTGTTCCAACCATTGGTGATGGTAAGGAGAGTGGTTGCCACTAGGGCAAGGGCCATGCCGGAAACACCATAGACGATTCCACCCTTGGAACTCTCGTGCTTACTTAATCCAGCTAGGGAAAGAATGAACAGCAGTGATGAAACTATGTATGCGGCGGTAGCGAGCATTGGGGCAATAGTTAGAAGGGATTCCATTTATTTGCCTCCCTTCGAGAACATATTGAGCATTCGTCTGGTCACAGCAAACCCACCGAAGATGTTGATGCTGGCCAAAGTTGTTGCAATGCCGGCCAAGATTTGGACTGCAAGGTTAGGCACTGTTAGCTGAAGCAGTGCTCCGACCACGATGATTCCTGAAATAGCGTTGGTAACGCTCATCAGTGGTGTGTGTAAGGCATGGTGCACCTTACCAATGACGTAGAAACCAATCACCACAGAAAGTGTCAGCACTAGGAAGTGCTGGGGTAGTGGTGCTGGCGCAAAAGCACAAATCAAGAACAACATCGCATTACCAAAGGCGAACAACGCGCCACGGCGTTTTGGTGACATCGTCTTCTTCTCTTTAGCAACCGGTGCTTCAACTTTGGCAGCTGTTGGTGCAGCCGATACCTGAACCGGTGGTGGAGGCCAAGTAATCGAACCGTCTTTGACTACTGTCACAGAACGCTGAACAATGTCTTCAAAATCAAGTGTTAGCACACCATTTTTTTCAGGTGTAACTAACTTCAAAAGGTTCACTAGGTTGGTTCCGAAAAGCTGTGATGCTTGCGCAGGTAAACGACCTGGTAGGTCGGTGTATCCGATGATGGTCACACCGTTACTTGTAACTACCTTTTGGCCGGCGACTGATCCTTCAACGTTTCCACCTTGAGCTGCGGCCATGTCAACAATTACGCTTCCAGATTTCATGCTGGCAACATCAGCTGCAGTAATTAGTTTCGGAGCAGGTCGACCTGGAATAAGAGCGGTGGTAATGATGATGTCAACATCAGCTGCCTGCTCAGAGTAAATCTCTGCAGCTCTTTTGTCGTAGTCTGCGCTGGTTGCTTTTGCGTAACCATCTGAAGATTCCATCTTCTCGGCAACTTCAACAGCTAGGTAGGTTCCACCAATTGATTTAACCTGATCTGCTACCTCAGGTCGTGGGTCAGTTGCTCTAACAATTGCACCAAGGCTTGAAGCCGCTCCGATAGCCGCAAGACCAGCAACACCAGCGCCGGCAACCAAAACTTTCGCTGGCGGAACTTTTCCAGCGGCAGTTACCTGACCGGTAAAGAAACGACCAAACTCATGTGCTGCTTCGATAACTGATCGGTAGCCAGCGATGTTAGCCATTGAGCTGAGCACATCCATGGACTGTGCTCGAGAGATTCTAGGAACTGCATCTAAGGCAAGAGCAGTGATGCCTCTGGTAGCAAGTGATTCAAGTAGCTCTGGACGAAGAGAAGGAGTCATAAGGCTAACGATGATGGCGTTATCACTTAGCTGAGCAATTTCTTCAACAGAGGGGGCGGCCACCTTTAGAACAACCTGACTGGACCAGGCTTCCTGAGTTGACCCAATAGTTGCTCCAGCCTGTACGTAAGCAGAGTCTGGGAAAGTTGACAGATTTCCTGCTTGGGACTCAACTACTACCTGATATCCAAGGTCAATAATTGCCTTAACGGTAGTTGGGGTAGCTGAAACTCGAGTTTCTCCAGCTTGCTCTTTGATCACACCTATTTTCATCATGGTTCAAATTTTACCTAAAATTTCTACCGGCTAAGTAGGCTTTGGGAATGAAAGCATTCAGACGCTTTAGGTTCAGGACCTTATTGGCTGGAATTTTGTCATTTCTTATCGTTCCATTCATGATTCCCTTCAACTCCTCGGGAACTCTAACCGCTGCTGAGGCAACACCTGATGCATGGCTTAGGAGGTAACTAATGCAAATAGAGCTGAGCCAGTTCTTATTGACCCTGTCACAAGCCTTCACATTGCTGCTGCCAATTACCTTTGCTGGACTGTGTCTAATCATTTGCATGCGAAAAGGCTGGTTAGAGAAACTAGATGTTCCTTTGGATGGTGGCTTAAAGCTTGGGGGGCAACCACTAATTGGAAAGAGCAAGTCATTCCGTAGTTTGATTATTTACTTAGTAGTGGCGACTCTAGTTACTCTGCTCTTGCATTCGTCAGCTCAGGTAAGTGATTTAGTCGCACCTGTATTTTTGACCAACCCCTTCGTTTTAGGTCCTGCCATTACTTTAAGTTATTTACTCGGTGAGATTGTAAATAGCTTTATAAAGCGAAGGACTGGCATTGCGACAAGTGGAGAAGCCTCATCTCGATTGGGATCTAGAGTTCAAGCTATCTTCGACAACGTAGATGGAATCATCGCCAGTGGCTTGCTTTTTATTTTTAGCTATCAAGTTCCTGCAGAGATTTTGGTAACTTCTTTTGTATTAGCGGTAGTGATTCACCTAAGTACAGATTTACTAATGAGAAGACTTCAGCTAAAAGTTAAGTAAGAATAAAGCTGCTGCGACCGGGACTGTCAGATTGTCAAAACCTAGAGGGGTCTTTCTTTCAAGAACCGTAAGTCCTAGAGCAATAGCAGGAGCAAAGAAATACATTCCCTGCCAGGGGTAGGTAAGTCCATCGCCATAGCCAATGAGTATTCCAAGAGCTACAAGGAAGAAAGTGATGCTACCGGCCCAGGTTCTGATCTTTGATTTAAGCAAAGTGCCTACTAAACCAGCCAGTGAATCGGCGAAGGTAATTATGAGTATCGCTGGAATGAAAACTCTTGGGTTAGAGACAGAGACTATGTATGTGCAGAGATAACCAAGACTCAATACATATTGACCATAGGTTTGGCGCTCAACGTCATTCACCGAAGTGAGAAGATTCAACCTGCTGAGGATGTAGAAGAGTATTCCGCCACCGATTATCAGTAACACAACCCATATTGGAGGTAGATAGATGTATTCAAGGAGAACAACGCAACCTGAAACCATGTGGGCAAAGCGACGCATGATTTCAGGGGAGATACCAAACTTGCGTTTGATTAACTCGATAGCGGCGAAGCTGACACAGAAAATCAAAGAAATTCCTAGAGCGATTAGAAAATCAGTCACGCGTTGACTCCATCTCTAATAGCAAAGAGGGGCTTGCCCGTCTTGGTGTGCTGGGCAACCGCAGTTCGACTTGAACGATTCAAGCGCTTAGTAACAAAGCGTCCTCTAGAGGCGATTATGACTGGCAGAAGTGATGCTTCTCTGAAGCCAAATTCAATTACGGCTTGTCTGATCAAAGCAGCATCGTAGGTAGCCAGAATGAGCCCATCTGGGACATTGGCTAGCTCTCTGGCTAAGAGAATGAATGAAGCTGCAGAGCGGAATTCTGGCTTGATAAACATCAAGCCAACTTCCTTCAGTCCTGGTCTCAGCTCTTCCCGAATTCCCCAGCCAACAAGTTGGTTATCGTTCTTCAGTATTACTAGATCGCCAGCTTGCGCTACCGCTCGTAAGCTCTCAACTGATCTTGGAGTCAAGCTGTTTTCAGCCAAGACTGTGTTATGAATTTCTTCAAGAATATTCTCAATTGCACCTTCTAAAACTGGTGTTGCTATTACAGCCATACAACTGCTCCAATAGCGATGGCAATAGAAACTGGTATCCAGAACAGCAGGACACCGGTCTTACGAGTCTTGATAGTTGATAGTTGCAATAGAGCAAGGATGCCAAGCACTGTTGCGATAGACCAAGCAGGAATCTCAGCTACCTGGCTCAGGAAGAACATCAATGCTGTTGCAAGTGTGAGGTGTGGGGTAACAACTCCAACGTAGTAAACCTTGTCATCTTTCTTTGCAAAACCATTGACTGTGAAAAGAACTAGTCGCAGTATTCCAAAAACAAGAATAAGGAAACCGATTAGGTATCCAGCAATACCTGGCAGTAGAACTTGCTCGGTTACCAGTGCTGCTAGCACCGAGTAGTTGATGGCATCAACCATGCTGTCAAAGTATGTTCCAAAGACGCTGGATGTTCCTAGTTTTCTGGCAACGAAACCATCGAGTGAATCTAGTAAAAAAGCTAGAACAGAAAAGATGATGGCAAGTTTTGGATTATCAGAAAGTATGAATGAAATTGAAGTCCAAGCTGAGAGGAGGCTAAGAATAGTGACTAGTCCGGCCCATCCAACTTGCTTTGCTATACCCCTAATGTGATTCACGTGTGATGCTCCCCAAAGTTCCATTGATTGTGACGATATCCCCTGTGTTAAGTATGGTGGTTGCACCAACTGCTGCAACAACCGCGGGAATGCCTATTTCACGGGCGATGATAGCTGCGTGAGATAGTGCGTTACCGCGCTCAGCAATAATTCCTGCTGCCTGAGTGAATAACAGAGTCCATCCCGGATCGATATGGTGGACAACAAGAATCTTTCCGCGTACATCAATCGATGGATCAAATTCAGTACAGACAACAACCTCAGCAGTGAGGACACCAGGTGCCACACCACGTCCCGCAAAACCATCGGTGCCATCTGTTGGTAGGACAGGATTCAAATGTGCTCCAGCAATATTTCCAACACCTTTGATACCTAATCCCATTTTGTTATTGCTATAGGTGCTAAAGAGTTTCTTACGCTGGGTAACAATAGGCTTCGCATCTAATGACCAAGCATGAGCGTTAACTATCTCGTCTACTTCTTGTTCGGTGAGCCAATAGATATCTCTGCTGTTCTTTAGGAAGCCCTCCGCAGTAAGGATCTTGCCTACCGCATCGTAGAGAGTTCTAGATAGGTCAAAAGTCTGTGCTCTGTTAAAGCGGAAACGTTCGCGCCAATCTATTGCTTTACGAGTGTTATTAGCCACCCATCGCAACAGTGGTCGTTGGTAGAAAGGCACTGATTTTGGCCAAGCAAGCTTCTGCTTTGCTGTGCTATTTCTGGTTACCGAGTTAGAGGTAAATGTTGATTCATGGGCCTTCAGGGCCATCTCCAATACATCAGAGAGATCGTCAGTAAGTCGAACAGATTCAAGCTTTAGCTCTCCTGGGGTTCTAGATCCAAAGGCTGTTACATAGGCATCTGCGGCTGCAGCAACTTTGTACCAGCCCGGAGTCTTTCGCAAAGCGTCGATTGTTATAACCTGTTCATCGCTTAGGGCTTTGGCTATAACTCCACCAACCTGCGCTAGTTGTTCCAGAGGCTTTAGGCTAGCCCGATCGGTTAGCCCTTGCAGGAAGGCAAGATATTCAGTTTGATCTTCAGAGTTGAAAAAGTATTTCTTCAGCATTCCATGGAAGACCATGAGCTTTACGTCATTCAGGATTGGAATTGCCCAATCTGAAAGCAGTTCTCCCTTAACTCGTTTAGAGGCTGCCAACAACTCAGCAGCGTTGACATACTCCACTTGGTAGCTCTTGAAGAAGGCAATCTTCTTCGCGAACTTCTCCCTGAACTGCTTTGACTTGGATTCAGATCGGTTAATCAACCAGAGGAATTTAAGTATTGCCAGTATGGATTTGAGATCCATAGCTTTGCGACTCTTTGCTCTTTCACCTTTTTTAGTTACTGGATTGAGCATTGCTTCAAAGAACTGTTGGTTGGCTCGACCAGGTAAGAACTTTAGAAGTTCATACCAATTCGTGATTCGGTAATAGACATTTCCATTTAGGTAGCCGAGCATGTTTCTAAATTGTGCTTCATCGCCACGTAAAAGGTGCTCAGGTGTTCCGAGTAGTCGAAGGAACGACATGTAGACACCTGCGTAGAGCTCACGGATAACTGAATAGGTCAGTGGGAGGGTTACGCCTGGGTAGTTCTCTGAGATGTTGCTGGAGTCCCAATCCAATTCATAGGAAAGGTTACGAACTGTAATCGGTCGCATTTGCAGGAACATGACTTGACTATTACCGATAGCCCATTCGATATCCAGCGGGTAACCCAACTTAGCTTCTAACTCTAGGGAGAGCTTGCAGAGTTTACGAAGGTCTTTAGAAATTGATTTGGTTTCAAGCTGATCTCTAGGAACTACATAATCTTTCGAATCTGATCCTTCAACAACAGTGTTTCGCCAGGAGTCTACGCTTGCGATAGCAAGAGCACCCGAACCATTTTCGGTAAAGAGCACACCTGAAGAACTTCCATAGAACATTTCTTGAACAATAAAGGATCCACCAAGATCAAAGTCTCTAAGTCCTCGTTCACGAGCGTATCTAAGAACTCGAAGAGAGAGCATGCTCTTAAAGCACGCAAGGGCATGCTTCTTTAAGGCTTTCTGGTTGTATTCAACGTCAAGGAATGATTCATACTGCCCAGCAAAGGATGCGACTGGACCGTCTTCAACAATTGCTGAAGTCCTAAAACTTACCTTTGACCAAGAGTTCTGTTTTATGGATGCATGAAACTTAATCAGGTGGTCTTCGTCAAATTTCAGTGTTGCCATTATTTGTTCTATTGACTTAGTAAGCGGAGTTTCCTTGCCGGTCGTGAAGTATGAGTCGATTGCTTTAAGTAAACGCAAACTAGTTTTTTCAAAGTTCAGGATCACATCAGAGAAAGGGACAACAACGAAAGCCGGTACCGGCAATCCAAATTCATCGCGCAGCCTGATAAGACCATGCGCTTTTCCCCCTAGAGCATTCACGAGAAGTATGCTACCAAGCCAATGGCGAAGAATCCCACGATAGTGGCGGCTTGGACGGCCCTATTTGATTTATTGACGGCAACAATCAGTAATCCAGCTAAGAGCCCAATCAGGCTGAGTGGGAACGTGAAGCGACCTAGTAGCGTTCCGCCTATCGCAAATGAGAGAGCCAGGGCAGTAACTGAAACCAAACGCCCCCATACGGCTAGATAGGTATCTTTGACAATTTCGCCGACTGAATTCCTGCGGATCTCAAATTTTCTCATGATTTCAAGAGCCGCCATAGCCAACATGAAAGCAAAACCATTTAGAGCAACTTGTAGAGAGTAGCTAGCACCAAAAATGGACAGTGCCCAAATGTAGAAAAACACAAAAATCAGTTGGTGACTTAGGAAATAGATTGTGAAGTGACGGTTTAGCCATTCAACAGCAAAGAACTCATAGGCAGTTAGAGCAGAAAAGCTAAGCACTGCTAGGTAAGTTAGGAGGCTGAACCAGTGGTTGCTTAAAGCCGCAATGGCTATAACTGCGGAGAGTTCAATCAGAAAAGCAATAAATCCGATTGGTTTTAGTTGCCGGTGAGTGATAACTCCACGTTGGACTGGTCTATTGGGGTAATTCGCATCATCGTGAGAGCGATCTTTGAACTCGTCCATTACTCGTTGACGTAAAAGGAAAGCAGTGAATGCGACGGTAATAAGGGCAGTTATAACGTAGTTAATTTGACTTGGCATCTCATCAGTGGTTGAAGCTACCAGCCAGATTGCCGTTCCAACTGAAAGAGTGATTACAACCGGGAGCGGGAACCGCTCCCGGAAGTAATCAGCTGCTGAACCCAATAGAACTAGCGGGTAATGAATTCAGGGGTTTTACGGATGTGGGTAACCACTAGTCCGATCAAACCGAAGAGCAATACATATCCGTTCAAGCCTTGCAGGTCGTCATTAGTGCTAACAATAAGCACTACGCCAGAAAGTGTCACAACGTTGAAGAACAAACGAGTGAACATTGCATCTCTGACAGAGGCAATGTGGAGAGTGACTACGTGAACTGCTGGCATTAGAGCACCTGCAAATACAACCACATACAGCAAAATGGCAATTGGCTCTGCATTGAAGTAGAACAAACCGTTTTCGCTAAATGATGGTTGTGAAGGTGTCACAAATGTTCGTAGAACAAATAGTGCGCCGATAACAGCGGCTGCCACAACCAGTAGGTTGCGGCGAGTCGATGAAGTGAAGTCAGATGTGCCTGCTGCAACAAAGAACAGATTTGCTAGACCAAATGGAATAACTCCTATGGTGGTAAGCATCTTGAGATCCTCAGCTACAGGGTTTGTTAGGACAATTACTGACCAGGTGGCAAAAGCTACTGCCAGAAGGGACATTCCGATGCCAAACATGCGAAAGGCATAGGTTTTTCCCGACACGAATCGGAAACCTAGTAAAGCAAAAGACAGGCCCCCGATGAGAAAGAAAATAAACACATTTAGATTCGTCATATATGCAGGTTAGTCGCAGAATCAAGGTATTTAGTTGAATTAAGCCCTATTTTTATGAAAAGTTTACTTTTCAGGCAGGTTCCCGAATACAAGCTATTTTGTGTATACAAAGGGGCAATGGACCGCTAAAGCTTAATTTGGCTCCAATTAGGAGTCAATTGCTCTAATCGTTTACACTCCTGCCACTCCAGACGGATTTTCATGGCTATGCTGAAGTGTGGCGCGGCCTTCAATCTTCAAGCGTAGGGGTGACTTTCACTTCAAAATTAGTACATTGAGGATTACAAAATGGGTAAGTCAAGAGGCGTCGCATTTGTCATGGTCAGTTTGGCCAGTTTATTCACCCTAGGTTTAGGGTCTGCTTCTTCACAGGCGGAAGACGTTTCAGGTTGGATGTCTTCAGCCCTAGACGCACCATCGGTCCAGGCTTCCTACATTGATGGCACATCAATGAACTTCAATGAGGGTTGCCCAACAATATGGCCTGGAATTGGGACCACTGACGTCCCATGCAATGCAACTGGAGTTGACATCTATGGTGGAGCTTCGACTGAAAATCCAGCTCCGGTTAGAGGTGGTGAAGGAACAAGTTACGCAACCGTAAATGGCTTCACAATGACTCTGACACTAGATGAGCCACAAACATACTTTGGACTTTGGTGGAGTGCTGGAAATGGAGCAAACTACTTAGATTTTTACAGTGGCGATCTACTTGTTGGCTCATTCTCATGCACCAGTGTTATTGATGCTCTCACGAGCCAAACACTCTCGAGTAGCGGCGGAGCAAGCTACACCGTTCAAGACTATTTTGGTAACCCTAGAGATGAAAGCAACTCAGGAGAGGCATATGCGTATCTCCATGTATTTGCGACCTCAGGAAAGACTTTTGATAAAGTTGTCTTCTCTGGAGACGGATTTGAATTTGACAACGTAATGGTTGCTAAGGGCACTAACACTGTTGACGAGGACCTCGTTCACTTGGCTGGACCTGTTGATGATGTAACTCCAGACCCAACCCCAACACCTACTCCAACCCCGACACCTACTCCAACCCCGACACCAACTGACAAACTTGCTGAAACGGGTGGATCAGATAACTCAATTCCTATCGGCATAATTGCCCTAGTTTTCCTTGCTGTCGGTGTCCTCACAGTAAGAACTGCTAGATCAAAAGCTTTCAAATCTTAGTTACACGAAACACTAATCAAATAAACAAAGTAAGAAAGGTACGGAAATGAATAGATTTAAGTTATTAGTTGCCGGTGTAGTTCTAGCACTGGTGTCTCTGGGAGGGGTTTCCTCTGCTCAGGCTGCTGCTGCTCAACCGGGAAATGTCGCTGTCGATCTTCCTAACGAAGCTGTTGCTGGCGGAACTTCAGTTGTAGTTCCAATCACTTTGAGTGAATTTACGTTCACTGACTTGACAGTTCGTTTGGTTCCAGGCTCTGGAACTCTAACCCTGGCTAACCCAGGTGCGTTAACTCTGAACTCGGGTTACTCATCGTTTGATGCTCAGTCAACACTTTCTTTTCACGGCACTCTAGCTGATGTTGTTGCTGCTCTTCAATCAAATCTCTCTTGGACTGCCCCAGGTGATGCTGAGAGCTCAAGCCTTCTTACCATTCGAGTTGAGGTCACTAAGTTCGTATCAGGAACCACCTATGACCCACTCACAGGTCACACATATATGTATATCGAGTCACCATTGCCATGGCACGATGCACTTCTAGCTGCCAGAGGAATGACATATCAAGGTTTGACCGGTTACCTAGCAACAATCACCTCTCAAGCTGAGAATGATTTCATTGGAACTAAATCAGGTGCGCCGAGCATCTGGTTCGGAGCAACCGATGACCAAGGTTATGTGAATGAGGCAAGGGCAGCACTAGCACTTGATCCAATTACTTTTGACAGCCAGTTAACTGGAGATTATTACTGGGCTGGCGGACCTGAAATTGGTGTCCAGTTTGGTGTTGGTCTAGAAACCGTGACTCCAATTAATGGACTGTACAACAGCTGGGCTCAACAGGAGCCAAACAACTGGAACCAAGAGGAGGGTTGTGCTGTGACTAACTGGAATTCAGTTGGGCTATGGAACGACCTCAATTGCGCGGGTGCCCACTCGTATCTTGTGGAGTTCAGCACTGGCCTAGAGATTTTCGAGACCAGCGTATACACCTTTGACAACATCACTGGGGACTCAAAGGATGTAAATCCACCTGCAGTTGATCCAGTAGTTGATCCAGTAGTTGATCCAGAAGAGCCAACAGTTGATCTAGCTGACACTGGCTTTGATGCCGGACTGATTGCCGCTCTAGCCATCTTGCTAATTGCAGCAGGTGCTGGCTTGAGAGTTGCAGCAAGAAAGAAGTAAGACCTTAAAACTGTAAGAGTGGGTGGCTAAATGCCACCCACTCTTCTTTTAAGTTCTATTTCAGTAGTGAAGCCATCTGCTTGTAGATTAACTTAGCTGCATAGAGGGGATTCAACCTACTCAAAATATCCATAGTCTTAGCATCTTTTCCAATTACTAATCTCGCTTTATTTTTTGCGATTGCTTCGACCATTAACTTGGCTGCAACTTCGGCAGGCGTCGTGGGGAAAGGACTTGAATTTGCATCAGCGGTAATCTTCATTCCCGAGTTAGCTGCAATATTTGTCGCTATTGCACCAGGAAAAACGATTGTCACGCCAACTTTGGTGCCAAGTAATTCTGACCTTAACCCCTCGGTGAAGAGCTTTAGCGCTGCTTTAGAAGCTCCGTAAACGCTTTGACCGGGCACAGGGGCATAAGCACTCATGGAGGAGACGTTGAGAACATGGGCATCAGGTCGGGCAATGAGTCCGGGTAAAAACGCTTTAGTGAGGGTCAAAGGGCCATTGAAGTTGACATTCATCACATGATGAGCATCTTCAATACTCAGATCGTTGACTTTTAAGAAGGGTTGGATTATTCCTGCGTTATTGACCAATGCATCTGGTTCACCTAGTGCTAGCTTTACTGCTGCGGGTAAAGCTATCACTGCTTTGGCATCTGTAACATCGAGAATATGGCTAGAGCATTCTCCGCCTAGATTTTTGACGAGCAATACTGTTTCGGCCAATGTCTCTTTTCTAAAATCAACCAAAGCAACCTTTGCTTTACGTCGGACTAGTTCAAGAGCAATCTCCCTGCCCATGCCACTGCCAGCACCCGTTACAACAATTACTTTTCCTTGAATCTGCATCGATTTTCCTTCTTGTTCCCGACTTTCAGACTACGCCAGTTTGGGATAGCCTTACGCCATGGACCTAAAAGACATAGAACTTACCTCACTCGATGGAAAAGCAACTACTTTCGGCGCACTTGCAAAGAAAGTAACGCTGGTTGTCAACGTTGCATCTCGCTGTGGTTTATCACCGCAGTATGAAGCACTTGAAGCAATGCAGAGGAAGTATGGGGCTAAGGGTTTTACCGTTATTGGTGTGCCTTCCAATCAGTTCTTCCAAGAACTCAAAGACAGCGAAGACATCTCGAATTATTGCTCGACTACCTGGGGAGTCACCTTTCCTATGACGGAGAAGGCAAAACTAAACGGTAAGAGTGCTCATCCGCTTTACGCAGCTCTTACCAAAGTCAAAGATGCAGATGGCAAAGCTGGAAATGTTAAGTGGAACTTTGAGAAGTTTCTCATTTTGCCAAATGGTGAAGTAAAGAGATTTAGACCGACCACCAAGCCTGATGCACCTGAGATTATTTCTTTGATCGAGAGCAACCTAGCTTAACCAGCAATAAAACCTAGTTCTTGGCTGGTTAACTGCACGCCCTGCATTAGCGCATCAAGTTGTTCAATGGTGCGACCCGACGCAATCGGCACAGTCACACCAGATTGATTTCTCAACCACTCAAGTGCAACTGCGGTAGTGGAAACACTGTGCTGCAGAGCAACCTTTTCGAGTCTTTCCAACAATGCAAAGTTCTCATCGGTTGCATAGTTGTTGGTAACACCTTCGGCTCTGGCAGAAGAAACTTCTGCGCCGGGGCGATATTTTCCGCTTAGGAATCCACTACCAAGTGTCGAATAGGGGAGTCCTGAGATTCCATACTCAGTAACAGATCTAGCGCCATCAGACTCATATGGTTCGCGAGCGACAAGACTGTATCGGTTCTGAAGTGCAATATACTTTGCAAAACCATGGGTCTGGCTGATGCGAAGTGCTTCACCTAATCTGTCAAAGCTGTAGTTAGAGGCTGCGATGTATCTAACCTTTCCTGAGGTGACCAAACTGTTGAACCCTTCTAGGGTTTCTTCCAGTGGTGTCTCTAGATCATCTGAGTGCGCATAGTAGATATCGATGTAGTCAGTTTTCAGTCTGCGGAGGCTGTCTTCACAGGCTAAGACGATGTTTTCCTTGCTTAGCCCTTTTCGTGTTTCTAGCATGGCAACTTTAGTTGCGATTACTACCTGATCGCGATTACTTTTGCTGGATGTCCAGTTACCAATAATGGTTTCGCTTTCACCACCTCGGTTGCCATCTTTCCAAGCTGAGTAGACATCAGCGGAGTCAATAAAGTTTCCACCTAGCTCAGTAAATCTGTTTAGCAGCGCAAAAGACTGGTCTTGGTCTGCTGTCCAGCCAAAGACATTGCCACCAAAGCAAAGATTAGACACCTGAAGTTCTGTTTTCGGTAACTGCTGCATTGGGAATCCTTTGGTTAGTTAGCGAAAGATTCAATTGGTGGGCAAGAGCAAACTAGGTTTCTATCGCCATAGACGTTATCAATGCGGTTCACAATCGGCCAGAACTTGTTTCTGAACTGCTTGGCGGGGAAGACTGCTAGTTCTCTAGAGTATTTTCTGTCCCATTCACCAACAAGATGTTAGGCAGTGTGAGGTGAATTACGAAGCGGAGAATCTTCAATCACGTAAGTTCTACTTGCCACTTCATCAATCTCTGATCTGATTGCGAGCATGGCATCAATAAATCTGTCTAACTCTTGCTTAGGTTCAGATTCGGTTGGTTCAATCATTAGGGTTCCAGCAACAGGGAAAGACATTGTCGGGGCATGGAAGCCATAGTCAATCAAACGCTTGGCAATGTCCTCACCGGTAACACCGGTGTCTTTAGTTATACCTCTGATGTCGATGATGCACTCGTGTGCAATCAGATCACTCTTACCTGTGTATAGCAGTGGGAAGGCGTGATCTAGTTTCTTAGCGATGTAGTTAGCAGAAAGAACAGCAACAGCGGTGGCGTCTTTTAGTCCCTGGGTTCCCATCATCCGGATGTATGCCCAAGATATAGGCAGGATGCTTGCTGAACCGTAAGGAGCAGCTGACACTGGTCCATAGTTAGGCAATTTTGATTGAGCATTGGCATGTCCCGGTAAGAAGGCAGCTAGGTGCGATCTGGCGGCAACAGGACCAACACCCGGGCCACCGCCACCGTGAGGAATACAGAAGGTCTTGTGCAGGTTGAGATGGCTAACATCGCCACCGAATTCGCCGAACTTGGCGTAGCCAACAACAGCGTTGGTGTTAGCGCCATCGATGTATACCTGACCGCCGGCTGCATGAACCTGATCACAGATATCAACAATTGCTTCCTCATACACGCCGTGAGTTGATGGGTAGGTAACCATAAGTGCTGCCAGCTGGTTACCGGCTTCTGCAATTTTGGACTTTAGATCAGCAACATCAACGTTGCCGTTCTCATCACAAGCAACAACTACAACCTGCATACCTGCCAAGACCGCTGAAGCAGCGTTAGTTCCGTGAGCGCTAGAAGGAATTAGGCAGATTTTTCTTTGGTTATCTCCACGAGATAGGTGGTAACCGCGGATAGCAAGAAGGCCTGCAAGTTCACCCTGGCTACCAGCGTTAGGTTGTAAGGAAATATCCGAGTAACCAGTTACATCCGAAAGCCAAGAGGTTAGTTGTTCAATGAGTTCTAGGTAACCTTGAACATCTTCCTTTGGCGCAAATGGGTGTAGGCCTGCAAACTCTGGCCAGGTAACAGCTTCCATTTCTGTTGTTGAATTCAGTTTCATTGTGCAGGAACCTAGTGGAATCATTCCTCGATCTAAAGCAAAGTCGTAATCAGCTAGACGCTTTAGGTATCTAAGCATTGCAGTTTCTGAATGGTAAGAGTTGAACACTTCGTGGGTTAGGTAACTAGATGATCTTGGAAGAGCTAATTCAACAGCGGCATCTGTTAGCGGATGGCTAACGCTGAATGCTTCTAGGACTTGATTTAATGTCTCTCTGGATGTTGTTTCATCAACTGAAATACCTATAGTCCTCTCATCAATAACCAAGAGTGTGATGTTGTGCTTACGAGCTTTCTCAAAGATTGACTTGGCATCAACATTTGACACTGTAAAGGTATCGAAGAAACTTCCAGAGCTTACCTTTAGTCCTGCTGCACTCAAAGTATTAGCCAGTGAGTGCGCATTGTTTAGCACTTCAGTTGCAATGGCCTTTAGTCTTGCTGGACCGTGGTAGACCGCATACATTCCTGCCATCACAGCAAGGAGGACCTGTGCAGTACAGATATTAGAAGTTGCTCGCTCACGTCTAATGTGTTGCTCACGTGTTTGCAGAGTCAATCTGTATGCAGGTGAACCATCTGAAGTTACTGAGACACCAACAAGACGACCTGGCATTGAACGCTCTAGGTCTTCACGCACAGCTAGATAACCGGCGTGTGGACCACCAAAGCCCATTGGGACACCGAAGCGCTGAGTGGTTCCAACAACTACATCGGCACCCATCTCACCTGGAGGGGTTATCAAAGTAAGAGCCAGTAAATCAGCTGCTGCAATAGCAACCGCATTCTTTGAGTGTGCAAAGGCAAATAACTTAGTTAGATCATGGATAGCACCTGATGCGCCAGGATACTGAGCAAAGACACCAAAGAAATCTCCGGTTAGCGTCTCAGGATTTGCCGTTGCTTCTGCAAGGTCAAAGTACTTAACCTGAATGCCCAAAGGTTCTGCTCTGTGATCTAGCAGTGCTCTTGTCTGGGGAAAAATATCTGAGGATGAGTAATACACATTTGCTTCAACTGAAGAAGTTCTTCTAGCGATAAGCATCGCTTCAACTGCAGCAGTGCCTTCATCAAGCATTGAGGCGTTAGCTGTCTTCATGCCGGTTAGGTCAGTGACCATGGTCTGGAAGTTGATTAGAGCTTCTAGTCGACCTTGAGATATCTCAGGCTGGTAAGGGGTGTATGCCGTGTACCAGGAAGGGTTCTCTAAAACGTTTCTCTTTATAACTGCTGGTGTATTGGTGTTGTAATAACCCTGGCCAATTAGGGAGGTTGTAATTCTGTTCTTTGAAGCGATCTTTCTTAGTTCAGCGATGGCGTCTGCCTCGCTGATTGATTCTGGAAGTTTCGAGTCACCTTTGAACTTGATGGCATCAGGTAACGCTGCATCTAGTAGTTCTTGAAGGGACTGATAGCCAAGAACCGTCAGCATATCTTTCTGGTCTGAATCGTTTGGACCGATGTGGCGATACTTGAAATCTTCGTGAGCTAGAACCATTTAGGTTTATGCCTCGCCAGTTAGTGCGTTGTATTCGGCAGCTGTAAGTAGCTCTGGAAGATTAGTAAAACGAACTTTGATAAGCCAGCCAGCACCGAAAGGATCTGAGTTCACAGTTTCTGGAGCAGAAACAACAGCAGCGTTAGCCTCAACTACTTCACCATCGAGAGGAGCGTAGAGCTCACCAACTGATTTAGTGGATTCGATCTCACCACATATTTTCATGTATGTAGTTGAGGTTCCAGCCTTAGGCAAATCAACGAACACTACGTCACCGAGTTTCTCAGCAGCGTATGCAGTGATTCCAATGGTGGCCACATCGCCTTCGATTAGCACCCACTCGTGTTCCTTTGTGTATTTCAAGTTCTCTGGATTGCTCATTTTCTTCCTAACTCGCTCTCTTATAAAAAGGTAGTTTGACAACTTTCATTTCAAGTCTGGTGCCACGAATATCAACACTAACTAAAGAACCCACTGCTGAATGTTCTGGTGAAACATATGCCATCGCCACTGGATAACCCAGGGTTGGGGAGAGGGCTCCAGAAGTTATTTTCCCAATGCTCTCAGTAGCTTCAGCAGTTGCGTAGATGAGGTAATCCGCTCTAGCAGCTCTTTTACCTTCACCGATAAGACCTACCAAGATCTTCGAAACAGGTTTTTCTGAAATTGCTTTTAGAGCAGCTTTTCCGACAAAGTCTTTATCTCTGTCGAGCTTTACGGCTCTTCCCAGGTTGGCTTCAAAGGGATTGGTTTCTAGATCTAGTTCATGGCCGTAGAGAGGCATACCTGCCTCAAGTCGCAAAGTATCTCTTGAAGCCAATCCACATGGAATTGCTCCGGCGTTGATGAGCGCATTGAAGACTTCAACTGCACTTTCTGCTCTGAAGAGAACTTCAAAGCCATCTTCACCGGTATATCCAGTTCTGCAAAGGTAGCTTTCAACTCCTGAAACTTTGCCATTACCAATCGAGTAGTAAGGAAGTTCTGATAAGTCTGAATCTGTCAGTGTCTGCAAAATAGCCGTCGCATTAGGTCCTTGAATGGCAAGGAGCGCAAATTCATCACTGCTGTCGAATATGTCAGTAAAACCAAACGTCGCTGCACGTTCTTTAAGCGCCTCTACCACTGCACTTCTATTGCCGGCATTGGCAATGATCAAAAAGGAGTCGTATTCAAGACGATAAACAATCAGGTCATCGATGATGTTTCCATGAACGTCGACGATCATCGAGTACTTAGCTTTACCGTCTGGGATAGCTGAGGCAAGACCGATAAGTGCGTAATCTAAAAAGGCTGGCGAGGTGGCTCCCCGGACAAAGATTTCTGCCATATGGCTGATATCGAATACGCCAGCAGATTCTCTAACTGCTTGGTGTTCAGCCAGGTCACTGGTGTATCGAACCGGCATGTCCCAGCCGCCAAAATCAGTAAAGCTAGCCCCCAGGCGGGCGTGTTCGGCGTGTAATGGGGTTTGGGGCACACTCATAATTTACGCCCTTTTTAGAGCGCTTTATTACCCCACGCCGAGAGGGTCTAAATAGCGGGTTGTTGTTGCGTAATGCAGTGGATTCCGCCGCCTCGATCGAAGATTGGACGAGCGTCGATAAGCCTTATTTCACGTCCAGGATAGACCTCTTGAAGGATGCCCTTGGCAATGTCGTCGTTTTGATCATCAAACGCACAGAGCAAGACAGCATCGTTGAGGATGTAGTGATTGATGTATGAGTAATCGACAAAGCCATGGCCATCTTTGAGAACCTTAGGTGCGGGAACTTTTACAATCCTGCATTCCGTCTGCTCTTCAAGCCTTGAGATTACTTCGTGGGTAACGGAAGTGTCAGGGTGAGAGTCATTTACTTGGTCGTGAACTAGGAGAGTATCCTCATCTGCAAAGCAGGCAACGATATCGATATGACCTTTAGTTCCAAAGGTTTCATAGTCCCTGGCAAGTCCACGTCTTATCCAGATGACTTGTTCTGTACCGAGCTTGGAGTTGAGTTCTGCCTCAACTTCTGTTCTAGTCCAGTCAGGGTTTCTTTCAATACCTAGCTGAACAGTTTCGGTTGCCAGAAGTAGGCCATTGCCGTTAGTGTGGATTCCTCCACCTTCGTTGACTAATTCGCTATTGATCAGTTTTGCTCCAACATGGTTGGCCATAAAGGTTGCAACTTTGGCATCGTTTTCAACATCAAAGCCGGCACTTTCTGCAGAGCCCCAACCATTGAAAATCCAGTTCACCGCAGCAAGAGCTTCTCCATCAGAAACAAATGTTGCACCGAAATCTCTGATCCATGCATCATCAAGTGGGCAGACAACTAATTCGATGCTGCCCGAGAGATACTTTTTGGCTAGAACAACATCTTTTGGATCGACCAGAACTGTTACCGGTTCATACTCAGCTGCAGTGTTCGCGACCTCACTCCAGGCAAGATACGCATCTTCGGCTTGAGTGTAATCGGCGGCAGGGAAAGCTAACCAAGTTCTATCGTGTTTTGCCCATTCTGGCGGCATCTTCAGGCTCATTGGCTTACTCCAGCAATACCACCATCAACACCATTACCGTCTTCAGCTCTCAGGTTTACTACTGGCCTGATGAGTGCTTCATAAGTGTCTGGTCTTCTTGTAGCTAGGAAAGGAAATAGGTCAAGCCAGTCTCTTCTTTGGTCTAGATCTAGTTCTGCAATCAAGACTTCGTCTTGGTCTCTGCTGGCTTGAACTAGTACTCGGCCGTAAGGATCGCTGATGAAACTGCTTCCATAGAAGTTCAATGCACCTTCATTGCCCCAACGGTTAGGAACAACCATAAAAGTTCCATTGGCAATGCCATTACCGACTATGACCTGTTGCCAAAGCGGAGCAGTATCAAAATCTGGATGATCCGGTTCTGAACCGATAGCGGTTGGATAAACAAGCACCTCTGCATTGGCTAGTGAATATGCTCTGGCAACTTCAGGGAACCATTCGTCCCAACAGGTTGGTAAGCCAAAGTTTCCAACTGTGCCATCAGCAAAGGCAAATTCATAAACCGGGTAGCCATCTGGTTGATTAGGTCCTGGCACAAAGTATTTATCTTCGTAATAACCAGCCGTCACTGGTATGTGAAGTTTAGGTGTGTATGCAACTAGCTCACCTTGAGGATTAACGACTATGGCAACATTTAGTCCTCTGCCATCGGCTAACTCAGTGTCGTGATACAGCGAAGCATGAACATGGACTCCGAATTCCTGTGCTGCCTCAGTTGCAAATTTCAGAGTCGGGCCAGATTCTAGATCTTCGGCAATTGCTGCAGGTCTGCCAACAGGGAGTGCATCTGCGGGATATCTACTGAGAGTAAGTTCCGGTAGGCAAACAATCTCTGCTCCGTTATCAGCTGCCAGTTTGATGCCGTTTCTAAGATTAGCCAGATGTGTTGCTTGGTTCTTCTCCCAGTGCATCTGGATGACCGCTACCTTGATAGGTCTTCTGGACGATTCCTTTACCCTTGCAAGCGAAGGAAGAGCTTTAGCAACCGTCACCTTCATTTACTTGTTTTCCATTGAGTCAATAATCTGGGTAAGTAATTTAACGTCAGTTCTAGGATTCACAATGGCAAAGCGAGCGTTTGGTTTACCTTGGTGTGAGCTAGGGGTAACAAAACCTAAACCATCCCTAAGGATTCTTTGCGACCACGCTTCGTAATCCCTTAACTTCCAGCCCTGCTTTTCGAAAACAACGATTGAAAGTTCTGGTTCTCTTACAAGAGTTAGTTCAGGACGTTTACGAATTACAGCTGCAATCTTCTGAGCAACAGCATTGTTCTCGGCGATAGCGTTGCGGTAGGCCGCAACACCGTATGTTGCAATTGAGAACCAGAGGGGTAAACCTCTCGCTCTTCTGGTGAGGTTGTATGCATAGTCAGATGGGTTGAACTCGCCACCGTCGGTCAGGGTGTCTAGATACTCACCGTGTTGAGTGTGAGCGTTGGACGCTAACTTAGGGTTGCGGTAAACCAGAGCACAGCAGTCAAAAGGAGTAAAAAGCCATTTGTGCGGATCGACAATAAATGAGTCGGCATACTTAGAACCTTTAAAGAGGTGTTTCACTTCTGGGTCAAGGATTCCAGCTAAGCCATATGCTCCATCAACGTGATACCAAACACCAAGTTCCTTAGCTGCAAGACCAACTTCATCCAAGCGGTCTACGATACCGAAGTTAGTAGTTCCAGCAGTTGCCACAACCGCGAACAGTCCTTTGCCTGCTTTTTTAGCTGCTTTTAGAACCGCTTTGCCTCTAAGTCTTCCCTCATCATCAACATCGGCTTTGATTACATCGATATCCATTACTCGGGCTGCTGCTTTTAGTGATGAATGAGATTCACTTGAGGCGATGATGCTCCAGCGTTTAGGCATTTTCTTACCTAGACGTTTACGTTCTGCAATTGCAGTATGACGAGCAGTAACAAGAGCAGAAAGGTTTCCTAAAGATCCACCTTGCACAAAGACACCGCCAGCGGTCTTTGGTAAACCAACTTCTTTGGCTAGCCAGGCGAGGACTTCATTCTCAGCAAAGACGGCTCCCGAGCCTTCAAGCCAAGAGCCTCCGTAAACAGATGTTGCTGATACGACGAGGTCGAATAATGTTGCGGCTTCGGTAGGTGCGGTTGGAATAAAAGAAAGATACCCAGGGTGATCGGTTGAAATGCATGCCGGTGCTAACACTTCTTCGAATACCTTTAGTGCTTTAGTTCCGCCAAGACCTTTTTCTGAGATAGTTCCGCTCGCATTTGCTTTTAGATATTGAAGAGTTTGTGGTCCATCAAGGGGAGCTGGGTCTAGCTCCATTCGCTCACGCGCATAGTTGAGAACTTGATCGCGCAGAGTTTTAGTGGCTGGCGTTGAACTGTGCATCTTTGCAGCAGGGTTTGGCATTTTTAGCCTTTGCGTCGTTTCGAAAGTGAAAGGGTGAAACCAATTAGACAAATTACAAAAAGAACTACGGTGCCAATAGTTCTTTGCTGCGCGATTGCTTCGCAGGAAGTCCAGTCATCTTGTTGTGGAACTGTGCAGTAGTCAGAGCTGAAGAAACCGATAGCGGATGCCAGCATGCCGACTAAGGCAACAGTTGCAATCATTGCCAAACTGTTGTTCTTGATCTCTCGCTTAGCCATCTAGGTCCTCTTTCTTGAAGTCTCAGCTAGGACAATTCCTGTAATAACTATTAAACCGCCAAAGACCTCAAGTGTGGTCATCTCTTCCCTAAGCCAAAGCCAAGCAAATACTGTCGCAAAGATGGTCTCCGCTGTTGCTATCACGCCAACAGCGGTGGCCGAAAGGTTACCCAAGGCTATGTAGTCGAGCCACATCGGCACAAAGGAACCCATAATACCTATCCAAAGTAGCCCTGCCCAGACTGGCCAGCTGGTTCCAGCAAGGTTTCCGGCTAGTTCAAAGCTCTTATTGATGTCAAAACCTGGCGTTGGGTTTAAAAGGTTCACAATTCCCCAGAAGATAGCCGCCACTAGGAAAGAGTAGAAAAGTGTGGACATGGCATCGCGTGTGCGTTGAGTGTGCTCACCGGTGATGAAGTAGATGGTGACACAGATTGCGGCTCCGGTAGCCCAGAGCAGACCGATTGGATCTAGCTGTGAATCCCAGATATTGCTTACTACTGCAAGACCAACCAAAACCAGAAGAATGCCTAACCAAAGTCTTGGTAACACTCGTTCTTTGAAGAGGAAGAGACTCACAATTGGCACCAGTGCGATGGACGTGTATTCAATAAGTAGCGCAACTGAAATCGGCAGCAGACTAACTGCGTTTGAATAAGTCCACTGCATCATGCCAATTCCGAAGATGCCATAGAAAATGAACAATGGCATTTCATTGCGGCTCATTCTGAAAGCTTTGCGATTAGTTAGTAAGAGAACCGCTCCTGCCAATAGGGCAGTGAAGAGGGTTCTAAAGAGAACCAATTGCTCGGTGTTTATGCCTGTGCCGAGGATGACCTTTACCGAGCTGGCGTTTAGACCAAAGAGTAGGACTGCGATTGATACTGCTGTTACACCAACACCTGGTCTTCGTTGCGCCACTCTATTCACCAATTCAGCCTAGGCTAGTTCTATGACTGAATTTGTTTTAGCCGGTGGCTGTTTTTGGTGTTTAGACTCATCGTTCTCCCAATTCAAGGGAATTATCGATGTTGAGTGTGGCTATTCGGGTGGGCATACCCAAAACCCTAGCTATGAGGCTGTCTGTGGTGAGGGGACAGGACATGCTGAAGTTGCCAAAGTCATCTTCGATGAAAATGTAATTTCAGCAGATTTGGTTTTAGAGATTTTCTTTACCGTTCATGATCCAAGGCAACTAAACCGTCAGGGTAATGACATTGGCTCAAGTTATCGGTCTGCGATGTTCTACGCAGATGATGCACAAAAAGAACTCTTTGAGAAAGCACTGGAACGTGCAGCCACAATCTGGGATGGCCAGATTGTTACACAACTGAACAAACTTGAGATTTTCTGGCCGGCTGAGGACTATCATCAGGACTACTTCACTAAGAACCCAAACAATGCGTATTGCCAAGCAGTAGTAAGCGGCAAGATGGCTAAGACCAGAGCCGCATTTTTGGATTACCTAAAGTAGTTGTGGAAAACTTCAGCACACTTTAGAAATATTTGCCAATCTTTCTGATATCACCAAAAGGTGATCATGCTCAGAAAGGTTTCAAATGTCCGACTCTTTTTCAGTTACCGGTTTGGTAGCAACAACTCCACGTCATCTAGTTACCCAAGACGGTTTACCAATAACCTCTTTTCGCTTAGCTGCTTCAACCAAACGCTTTGATAAGCAAACCAATCGTTGGACCGATGGTGAAACCAACTGGTTCACTGTTACCTCATTTCGGCAACTAGCAATCAACTCGGCGACCTCTGTTTCTAAAGGAGATCGAGTAGTCGTGATGGGGAGATTGCGAGTGCGTGATTGGGATAACGGCGAACGCGCAGGCACATCGGTTGAGATAGAAGCCGAAACGCTAGGGCACGACTTGGTCTGGGGATCATCTGCCTTTGTTCGAACAGTGAACGTCAGAGAAGAGCAGCTGAGTCCTGAAGTCGAAGAAGATTTCGAAGAGGAAGAGCCAAAAGCTAAGAAGAAGGCAATGGCCACGAGTTAGAAGACCTCTGGCTGCGGTTTTCCCCTAACCGGCCGTGCCAGTGGAAGCGACACCCAATTAGACAAGTAAGCATTGTTAGGCTCCTGACGCCTATACAGTTCTCGGATAAACTTATCCCTAGCGACCTTGAACAGTTGGGTGTCGCATTTATTTTGAGGAATACATTCCATGGCTGAATTCATTTACCAAATGATTAAGGCGCGTAAAGCGCACGGTGACAAAGTCATTCTCGATGATGTCACCCTTGCCTTCTATCCAGGCGCAAAAATTGGTGTTGTTGGCCCCAACGGTGCTGGTAAATCAACAGTTCTAAAGATCATGGCTGGACTTGATATACCTTCCAACGGTGAAGCTCGTTTAGCTCAAGGGCACAGTGTCGGCATCTTGCTCCAAGAACCTCCACTTAACGAAGATAAGACCGTACTTGGCAACGTTGAGGAGGCCGTAGCTAACATCAAAGGCAAGCTAAATCGTTTTAATGAAATTAGTGCAGAACTTGCTAACCCTGACGCTGACTACGACACTCTCTTGGCTGAAATGGGCACGCTTCAAGAAGAAATCGATCACCTAGATGCTTGGGATTTAGATTCGCAACTTGACCAGGCCATGGATGCACTTCGTTGCCCACCGGGGGATACTCCGGTTACCAATCTTTCTGGTGGAGAGCGACGCAGAGTTGCGTTGTGTAAATTGCTCTTGGAAAAACCAGATTTGCTTTTGCTTGATGAGCCAACAAACCACCTAGATGCAGAGTCTGTGCTTTGGCTTGAGCAGCACCTCGCTAAGTATCCAGGTGCAGTTCTTGCGGTTACCCACGATAGATACTTCCTCGATAACGTTGCTGAATGGATTTTAGAACTGGACCGTGGACGTGCTTACCCTTACGAAGGTAACTATTCAACATATCTTGAGAAGAAGCAGGAACGTCTAGAAGTTCAAGGTAAGAAAGACGCCAAGCTATCTAAACGCCTAACTGATGAACTTGATTGGGTTAGATCTTCTCCTAAGGCAAGACAGACAAAATCTAAAGCCCGTCTAGCACGGTATGAAGAAATGGCTGCAGAAGCAGACAGAACTAGAAAACTGGATTTTGAAGAAATTCAGATTCCCCCTGGCCCACGTCTTGGAAGCATTGTTCTCGAAGCTAGCAACTTGCAAAAAGGTTTCGAAGGACGATCTCTTATTAATGGGTTGAGTTTTAGTCTTCCTAGAAACGGAATTGTTGGAGTAATCGGACCTAACGGTGTTGGTAAGTCAACTCTGTTTAAGACAATCATTGGTCAAGAGAAACTCGATGGGGGAGAGCTGAAGATTGGTGAGACCGTAAAGGTTTCTTATGTCGATCAGTCTCGTGGCGGCATTGACCCGGCTAAGTCTTTGTTTGAGGTTGTCTCCGATGGTCTTGACTTCTTGCAAGTTGGTAATGTGACTATGCCTTCCCGTGCCTATGTTGCAGCCTTTGGTTTTAAAGGTCCTGACCAGCAGAAGCCAGCAGGTGTCTTATCCGGTGGTGAGCGTAACCGCTTGAATTTAGCTCTGACTCTAAAGCAGGGTGGAAACCTGTTGCTTCTCGATGAGCCGACAAACGATTTAGATGTTGAAACACTTTCTTCACTGGAAAATGCTTTATTGGAATTCCCGGGCTGTGCTGTGGTGATTACACACGATAGATGGTTCCTTGACAGAGTTGCATCACACATCTTGGCTTACGAGGGAACTGATGACAATCCTGACCAGTGGTATTGGTTCGAAGGCAACTTCCAGTCATATGAAGAAAATAAGATTGCTCGTTTAGGCCCAGAGGCAGCTAAGCCGCACAGATCAACTTATCGCAGGCTAACTAGAGATTAGTTCCTCTTTAGGAATACGGACTATTCCTTCTTGAGCAACTGTGGCAACCAGTTCACCTTGACGATTAAAAATCTTTCCTAGTGATAAACCTCTTGCACCTCTAGCGTTGGGCGAATCCTGCACATAGAGTAACCATTCATCAACCCGTGCTGGTCTATGAAACCACATTGCATGATCAAGACTTGCTGCCATCAGTCCTGGGTGTGACCAGACCAAACCATGTCTGCGGTAAATAGGTTCCAACAGGGAATAGTCACTGGCATAGGCGAGGGCAGCATTATGCAAGACCTGATCATCTGGCAGAGTGTCGATGGTCCTAAACCAAATAGCTTGGTGAGCAACGTGTTCGCCTTCGACGTAGAAGTATATAGATTTCTCAATATGTCTCATGTCAAATGGTCTTGCCTTAGCCCAGTATTGAGCCGATGGATCATCCATACCAGAAACTAGATCTATCAGCTTTGGAAGTGATTCTGGTTCAGGAATTCCTTCAGGAAGCGAATCTTGATGCTCTAAACCTTTTTCAGCAATCTGGAAAGAGTAAATGCTTGAGAATAGTGGCTCACCGTTTTGGTAGGCCTGGACTCGTCTGGTACTAAATGATCTGCCATCGCGAATGCGGTCAACTGAATAGGTAATTGGTAAATCCATGTCACCGCTTCTGAGAAAGTATCCGTGCATGGAGTGAATGAATCTATCTGGGTCAACAGTGTTGCTAGCGGCTACTAATGCTTGGCCTAGTTGTTGTCCACCGAATACTCTGCCGGTTGGCATGAAATTACTGGAACCGATGAAGATGTCTTCTTTTGTTCTGGCCACTCTAGAGAGCTTTAGAGTATCGAGGAGTTCTTGGAGGGGATCTTCTGAGATAGGCATAGATTCTGACAAAACAACTCCATATCGTCATTGATTGGGCTTGCACAGGTTAGTTTAGTTAGGCGATGAAGAATTTCTTTGAACTGCCCGAAGCAGAAGACCTAAACGACCTAATCAAATACATCAACAGAGCTCTGAAGATGGATCCTGAAGGTGGAGTGAGGCTTAGAGCATATGGCGATGTTCTGACTGTTTATGTTGCGCCTACCTATAGTTTGAAGTTAGCAGAGAGCGCACCGCTAATCCTCGGCCTGCGCACAATGTCGCTAAAGCAACCAACTGAGTTTGACCTTGCCTACCCAATTACTGAATTTGCAGCCCTACTACAACCAGATGCTGCTGGTGAAACTGAAAAGAACTTCAGTTTGCTTAGTCGATTAGCCAAGGTAACCGGGCAAACCGGCTCAACCACAGGAGTTTCTTTACCGGAGAGTGATTACACCGTGCACTGGAGCAATGAAACACCAACCAGAACTGGTTGGGAGCTCGGTGGCTACTTCAGTCAAGAGGAGTTGACTGCGGCTGCTACTAAAGGTGTTGCAGCTGTTGCTGAGACACTGCCAGCATCAGTTGGTGGTCCACTTGCTGCTCGAATCAGAGCAGAGATTTGGTCAAGATCAATTGACTACAAATTCCCAATCCCAGCAGGAGCTGCCTTTGTGGCAGCTGGACTTGGTTTTCTTCTAGAAGGAGAACAAGTTCCTTGGTATGTCTCAGGTGAGTGGTTGCGATTGAGTCCAAGTCATGGACACGTACTATCTAAATTTGCTACCGACTACGTGAGTACTGCTAGCTAGTCTTCAAAAGTATTTAGCATCGCTGTTGCAGCGCGATCTAGGTATGCCCACATCTGAGCATCGTAAATTTCTGGCAATTGCTGAGCATCCAAGGCTGCTCTCATGTGTTTCACCCATGCAGCACGTGCAGCCGGATTGATTTTGAATGGTTGGTGCCGAAGTCTAAGTTGGGGATGACCCCTTTGTTCTTGATAAGTCTTAGGACCTCCCCAGTACTGTTCCAGGAATAGTTGTAATCTTTCGGCTGCTGGAGCTAAATCTTCTTCCGGATACATCGGTCTAAGGATTGGGTCTTCGGCGACACCTTCATAAAACTTTGCACATAGGTTGATGAAGAACTCTTTACCGCCAACTAGTTCGTAGAGGTCGCCTTGAACGTCTTGACCCTGGCTTGTGACAATCCGCAGAGTTTCGACTCGGTCTTTGTCTTCGAATTCTTCTGGTATCTGATTCATTAGCCTTTTAGATTCACAAAGATTGAGTTCTGACCTTTTGCAAGTTTGATCTTGCTCTTGTCCAGTTCTGCTTTAACAAGTTTTCTAAGCTCTCTTGCTAGGGTGTCTTTGTCTTCAGGCTTAGTCTTCTGGACTAAACGAACAATTACCTGTTCACCGCTTAGAGCATTGATGCCCCAAACCTCAGCAGGACCGATAAGCGACTTCTTGTTGGTCAGGGATTTAGCTGCTCTAGTTAGAGCTTCTTGTGCCTTTTCAATGTTGGAGTTGTATTCCAAAGCAACGTCTATAACAACTCTTGCCCAGCCTTGGGATTGGTTGCCAACGCGCACGATTTCTCCATTACGCACAAACCAAAGCGTTCCTTCAAGGTCTCTAACTTGGGTAACGCGAAGGCCAACGCTTTCAACTACACCGCTGGCTTGACCTAGGTCAACAGAATCACCAACACCATATTGGTCTTCAAAGACAATGAACAAACCAGAGATCAGGTCTCTAACCAGTGACTGAGCACCGAATCCAAGACCAGCACCAAGGATTCCAGCTCCAGCAAAGATAGCGCCAGGAGAAACTCCTGCTTCAGATAGGACAACGCTGATAACTGTGAACATTAGTCCCCAGGTAGCTAGGTTTCCTAGAACCGAGGCAATGGTTCTAGTTCTTTGCATCAATCGAGCCTGAGCAACAGGGGAGTGTTCGTTACCTTCGATCTTCTTAACGCTTAGAGCGACACCTTTGACCAGTCTTCTAATCGAGAACTGCAATACTGCACGTAAAACTAATGCAGCGAAAATTGCCAGAACGATACGAATAGCTGGACCCCAGTTTGCATAGACAGTTGCAAACCAATTAGTGATATCAGTGCTGACCATAATTAGTTATCTTTTGCCTGAACTTTAAGAGCTCTGTCGATTGGGTCTAGGTTTTCAACCATTAGGCGACGAAGCGCAGGTATTGCTGTGATCTCAGGAGTGTCCAAGAACGCTCTGGTTTTATCAGCAAGTTCTTTAGTGGCAATTGAGATCGGGTATAGATTGACAATTGCATACTCGGCCATCTTGAAGGTCTTGGTGTTCCACATCTTCAAAACATCCTTAAAGTATTTCTCAACGTATGGAGCTAGAAGCTCAATATTTGCTCCTCTTGAGAAGCCAATAGTTGAATACTGCAAGATGGTGTTTGACCAGTCGTTGGTTTCAACCGCAGTGTGCCAGACAGCTGCTTTAGCCTCTGCGGTTGGCACAGATGCCTTCGCAAGAGCTGCGGCTTTCTGTCCATTTGCAGTGTTATCGGTTGCCAGCATCGCATCAATCTCAGCAACATCTGCAGCACCTAGAACAACCAGACCGGTTAGTAGATCCCACTTCAGGTCAGTGTCAATCTCAAGACCAGCAAGTTTCTCTTCTCCGGAAAGGATTCCTCTTAGTGCGCTTGCGTGCTCAGTTGTGCTTGCAAAGCGTGGAGTGAACTTTAGGAACTGAAGTTGAGCTTCTGAGCCTGCAGCTGCAGCTCCTGCCATCTTCAGTAGTGCATCACCAATCTTGGCTTTGTATTCTGCACGGTTCTCAGGCTTTAGATACATGCTCTGCACTGTTACCAACTGGTTCAACAAAGTCATCATTGCAGTTGCGTTTGATTCGGTTGCAATGTTTTTAAGCACTAGGTGGATGAAATCCTTAGGATCAGCTTCAGCATCTCTGGTTGAATCCCAAGCAGCACCCCAAAGTAGCGCTCTTGCCTGTGAGTCAGTGAAATCAGCTAAATGATCCAAAGTGGTTTGCCATGAACGGTCATCCATTCTGAGCTTTGCGTAAGCTAAGTCACCATCGTTTAGCAGAATCAAATCAGGACGCTTGGTTCCAATAAGTTCTGGAACTTCGGTCTTAGCGCCATCGATATCAATTTCAACTCGGTGGGTGCGAATTAGTTTGCCGTTCTGGTTGTTGAAATAACCAATGCCTAGACGGTGTGGTCTAAGGGTTGGATAGTCGACGTGGTGGGTCTGGACAACTGAGAATGCTGAGACGTTGCCATCTGCACCTTCAGTTAGTTCTGCCTTCAGCGTGTTTACTCCAGAGGTTTCAAGCCACAGCTTTGACCAGTCACGCAGTTCACGACCAGAGGTTAGTTCAAGTTCAGTTAGCAGATCAACAAGTTCTGCGTTAGAGAAAGCATGCTTCTTGAAATATGAAGCAAGACCCTTCATGAAGTTCTCTTGACCTACCCAAGCAACAAGTTGTCTTAGTACTGAGCCACCCTTTGCGTAGGTAATCGCATCAAAGTTAACTTGAACATCTTCAAGATCACGGATGTTGGCTACCACTGGGTGCGTTGAAGGCATCTGGTCTTCACGGTATGCCCATGACTTCTCGTGAGAGGTAAAAGTGGTCCAGGCTTCAGTGAACTCGGTTGCTTCTGCTGTTGCTAGGTATGAAGCATATTCAGCAAAGGACTCGTTTAGCCATAGATCGTTCCACCAACGCATGGTTACTAGATCTCCAAACCACATGTGAGCAAGTTCGTGCAGAACGGTAATAATTCTGCGCTCCTTGATATATCCATTTACTGCACCGCGGAAAACATAGTTCTCAGTGATTGTTACTGCACCTGCGTTTTCCATGGCACCGGCATTGAAGTCAGGCACAAAGAGTTGGTCATACTTCTCAAATGGGTATGGATACTGGAATTGTTCTTCGAAGAAAACAAAACCTGCTTTGGTCTTTTCGAAAAGGTAGTCAGCATCGATGTATTTAGCTAGCGAAGATCTTCCGTAAACACCAAGTGGGATAGTTCTGCCATCGCTTGAAGTTAACTGGTCGCGCCATTCAGAATATGGGCCAGCAATCAGGGCGGTGATGTATGAAGAGATTCTAGGAGTTGGGGCGAAAACCCAAACTGCTGTGCCATCGCCACGATCAACTGCTGTTGGTGTTGGTGAGTTAGAAATAACTTTCCACTTACTTGGGGCTGAAACTGTGAACTGGAAAGTTGCCTTCAGGTCAGGCTGCTCAAAGACAGCAAACATTCTTCTTGAGTCAGGAACTTCGAACTGGGTGTATAGGTAGACCTCTTGGTCTACTGGGTCAACAAATCTGTGCAGACCTTCACCGGTATTCATGTATGGGTTATCGCTAACCACGACTAGTTCATTCTCAGCTTCGAGGTTATCTAGTTGGATGCGGATACCATCGCTGACTGCTGTCACATCGAGGTCTTTGCCGTTTAGGGTGACGCGGTAAACCGTTTTGGTGATGGCATCGATGAAAATCGATGCGCCGATCTTGTGACTATTGAATTTAACTGTTGTGGTTGCACCAAATACCTCTTCGCCTTTGAGAAGGTCTAGTTCAACGGTGTACGAGAGAACCTCAACTAGCTCGGCGCGCTCAATGGCTTCCAGGCGGGTTAGATTTTCAGCAGGCATTACAAACTCCAATGGTTGTTTAGGGATGTTAGGAACTAGCCTAGTATTGACCAACGATAACCCTAAAAAGGTAGCCCAAAATGCGTATACATATAGCCACAGACCATGCCGGTCTTGACCTAAGCCATTTCCTCATTGCCGAGCTAACTAAGGCAGGCCATGAGGTGTTTGACCACGGACCTGAGGAATACGATGCTCTCGATGACTATCCAGGCTTCTGCATAACTGCAGCTTTGGCAGTCCGAGCGGATGAGGATGCCGGTGTTGAAGCCCTAGGCATCGTCTTGGGTGGCTCTGGTAACGGTGAGCAGATTGCCGCAAATAAGGTCCATGGCATCCGAGCTGCTTTGGTTTGGAATCTAGACACAGCAAAACTTGCCCGTCAACATAACGATGCCAACGTGGTAGCCGTTGGTGCTCGCCAGCATGATCAGGCTGAAGTACTAGAACTAATACTTGCCTTCATTGCGGAGCCATTCTCACAGGACGAAAGACACATCAGGAGAATTGGCAAGATAGCAACTTACGAACAAACCGGTGAGATTCTGTAATTAGATGCCCGAAGGTCATTCTGTTCAGCGAATAGCTAATGAACTAAATAAGTTATTCAAAGGTAAACCTGTTCAGGTTGATTCTCCGCAGGGGAGATTTACTTCAGAAGCCAAACTAATTTCAGGCAAAAAGATCATCCGGGTTAGAGCCATCGGTAAGCAGTTGTTTATTGATTTTGAAAACAATCTAACCTGCCGAGTCCACTTAGGTATCTATGGCAAGTGGAGATTTGTTTCTAAAGAGAAGGAAGAGACTCTGACTGGAGCAGTCAGAGTTCGTTTCTTTGATTCAGATAACATTGCCGATCTTCGAGGCCCAACGGTTTGCGAAGTTATCGATACCAAATCGGTCAAACTAATTGAGAAACGTTTAGGTCCAGATCCAACTAATCCAGATTCTAAGAAAATACAACAGGCAAAGTTTGTTGATCGGGTAATTTCATCGAAGAGCCCTATTGGGTTGCTGCTAATGAATCAGGATGTCATCAGCGGAATTGGCAATGTTTATCGTGCGGAGATTTTGTTTAGAGCTGGGATAAGTCCTCACGTTTTAGGCAATCAACTTACTCAGGAGCAGATAGTTGCTCTTTGGGAGGATTCGGTAAGGCTCATGAGGGTGGGGGTTAAGACCGGTTTTATGATCACCAGGGAAGAGTTATTGACTAAAAAGCCTAAGAAGGTAGATAGAAACTATGTCTATAAAAGAGAGGGTCTGGGTTGCTTAAGGTGCTCTGGAACTGTGGTTATAGAGCTTATGGCTGCTAGAAAGCTCTATTGGTGTCCTGGTTGTCAGAGGTAATTGGAGCGGATGACGGGAATCGAACCCGCACCATCAGTTTGGAAGACTGAGGCTCTACCATTGAGCTACATCCGCGTGGTTTATAACTTTAAGCGCAAATACATTCTATGGGTTAGGATTACCAAGGTTGTTTTGTTCTCGCGCAAGTGAGGATAAAAACCACCGGGGTGTAGCGTAGTGGCTAGCGCGCCTGCTTTGGGAGCAGGATATCGCAGGTTCGAGTCCTGTCACCCCGACCATTTTTG
>Ga0114962_10000110_pt1 | contig 66561 bp, 59 predicted proteins | sample C_130820_MF_Meta_FD_87017 | JGI IMG/M metagenome (GOLD analysis project Ga0114962, IMG submission 87017) | Freshwater microbial communities from Lake Croche, Canada to study carbon cycling - C_130820_MF_MetaG | ecosystem: Environmental > Aquatic > Freshwater > Lake | place: Lake Croche, Canada... | reverse complement strand
AGAATAGTCTGATTAAGAATTGGATGCCTCCAATTCTATATCAACAACTGATGTCCATTTATGGATATATTCAATTTTTAAAATATCCCTATAAAACTGATTTAAAACGGAATTTAGAATTAAAAGGGCTTAAGAGGTCAGATACGGCCTTTTTATTGGCAACAGGACCCAGCATAAATGCTTTAAATTTAAAGAAATTGAAAGGTCATGATTGTTTTGCATTAAGCAATTTTTTCCTTCATCCAGATTATGAACTGCTTAATCCTATTGCGCATTTTTTTGCGGATGTTCATCCACCATTAATAGAAAGCAATGTGATTGAATGGTTTAAAGCAGCAGAACAAAAAATCCCTCGTAATGTCCACTTAATTCATGGTACAGAGAATAGAAGAATAATAAGTGAAAATCATTTATTTGAAGGACGAAATATAAACTATATATACAGCAATGCACAGGCTCAAGTCCAAATAGATATAACCAAATACATAATGGGCCCTCAAACCGGCACCTTATTATTATTGCCCTTTTTGTTATACTTAGGATACAAGAAAATCTATCTTTTAGGTTGTGATCACAATACCTTTAAAAATTATGGAGGAGATGCAAATAATTTTTATTCAAAGGAAAGTGATCCAAGGATAAATGCTACCGATAGCGGGGCATGGACTGAAATTATTAAGGCACATGATGCATCAAAGAATGTTTTTGTACAATACAGGAAGTATCTAGAATATATTAAATACCAAAATTTGGATACTCAGATATTCAATTGTTCTAAGGAAAGCTGGTTGACATTTTTCCCTTTTCAAGATTTTGAAACCCTCGATTTATAATCAATTTTAGGGTAATAGGGGTACAGTTTTGATAATAAAGGGTGTAACTTTGCACCCCTAAATAAAGAACATAGTTTAGAATTCTATCTTCTTTAAGGAAGAGAATGGTCAAAATAACAAAGGTTTTTTTTCTTTTAATATTGGTTCAGTTGTGCCTTGGACTATTCATTCTGATTTTTCCTGATGGGTATATCCCATTAGGGCCTAACTACCATTTAAGCTTTACGACCCTCAATAGACTTCTTAATGGTGATAAGGAATTATTAAAACAAGTTGCTCAAAATGATTCTTTGGCAAATCATTTGGCAAAAAATACAACCAAAGACACTTCTGAACTTTACACAGATACCTCTAGTAATAATTCTGAATTCGATTCATCTAATTTTAAACCTGCAGATATTGGGTTCTTGAACAAACTGGATTCCATTCCATATAAAATTGAGTTTGCAGATTCAACCCATCCAATTGGGTTAAATCATTTTTTTAGCGCCTTGGATACTTTGAGTAAAATAGGTAAGAAGATACACATTTTCCACTTTGGAGATTCTCAGATTGAGGGTGATAGAATTAGTTCAACACTCAGGGAGAAAATGCAAAAAGTTTTTGGTGGCTATGGTGTTGGATTACTACCTCCTATGGAAATAAATGATGTATCCAGCTCAATGGAATTAATTTCCACCGGTAACTGGGTTAAAACAGCAATTTATGGGAACTTAAACAAAGGATATAAAACCAGAATTTACGGTCCTTTGTGCAGTGTCTTCCAATACTATCCTAAAACCGACTCTTTAGGAAATCAAACTGGAGTATCGGTTACTTACAAAAAAAGTATTTCGGCTTACGCGCATGCTAAAAAGTTTGAAGAATTGAATTTATATTATAATAATAATGATAAATTAGTCAACATAAATAAAAATTCATCACAAATCGAGCATATTAAAACTGAATCTTTAAGCGTACCTAAAAACGTCCTTAAAACAACTTGGACATTTAAAGAACCACAAAATCAAGTGGGTATTTATTTTCCCTTAGCAGACGAAAGTCAGATATTTGGTGCTTCCTTAGAAAGTAAAACGGGAATTTATGTTGATAATATTGCCATGAGAGGGAGTAGCGGTTTAGATCTTAAAAAAATGAACCTCAATTTTTATTCTGGATGGATTAAAACGCTTAATACCAAATTATTAATATTTCAGTATGGCGTCAACATGGTGCCGTATGAGGTAATGGGGTATAATTTTTACGAGTCTAAATTTTATAATGAGTTAAGAGCAATTAAAGAAGCCAATCCTAATACTGATATTTTGGTTATCGGCTGTTCTGATGTTGCTATAAAATCAGGAACAGATTACATAACAAATCCTAATGTAAAGAAAATCATTGCAGCCCAAAAAAATGCTGCATTTAAGGCAGGAATTCCTTTTTGGAATTTGTATAAAGCTATGGGAGGTCAAAATTCCATGTCTTCTTGGGTGAATGCAAATCCATCCTTAGCGGAAAAAGATTTTACACACTTCAACTTCAGGGGAGCTCGAATTGTGGGCGAAATGCTATACAATGCTTTAATGACCGAATATGCAAAATATAAAAAAAATGAACAAGTTAATTAGTCTTTTTTTTATTTTATTGTATTTAACCGTAAATGGTCAAGCAGAATTCACCTCCAAGGAGAATAAGGAAAAGTATCCCTTCATCTGTTTTGATAAAAATGAAATTCAATCCTATCCTGAGAATGGATTAAATACTTTTTTTAATTCTTTAAATAGATTAATGACCAATGGTGATAATCAAATTAACATTGTTCAAATTGGGGATAGTCATATACAAGGGGATATTTTTACCAATAAGGCAAGGAATATGCTTCAAGACTTCATTCCTGGTGGGGTAGGGGCTAGAGGATTTATTTTCCCTTATTCCATTGCAAGGTCTAACAATCCATATAATTATAAAATAAGTTATAATGGAATTTGGTCAAATTGTAAAAATTTGAATAAAAACTGTCCTTGCGGGTTAGCTGGGATGAATATTCAAACACAGGAATCCAATTCCTTTATTACTATTATTGCCAGCCAAGCGGAAGAAGAAAAAAATAAGTTTAATACCTTAAGAATTTATTGGGACAATCCAGATAGTTTGTATCAAGTCTATATCAATTCAATTCCTGCTGAATCTTATAAAATTACTTCTTACAATTCTTATTTTATAGAGTTCAAATTTAACGGCTCGGTTCAGTCAGTTAATATATATTTTAGACGTAATAAGTCGATTATAAATAAATCTTTAAGCCTAGTGATTTATGGATTTTCCTTATCATCGGATGAACCAGGGATAACTTGGAATTCTGTAGGGGTTAACGGTTCAACCATTTATGGATTTTCTCATTGTGAACGTTTAGTTACTGAATTGCAAAGTTTATATCCTGATTTAATCATTATCTCTTTGGGCACTAATGATGCCTATGGATACAAATTTGATGGAGTAACTTTCAAAAGTTATTATTCAGCCTTTATTTCTAAACTAAAGGAATCAATGCCAGGAGTTCCTATAATTCTAACCTCGCCAGGGGATTGTTTATTATACAGAAGATATTCTAATCCGCATAATTTGGAGGTAGAAAAAATATTACGTGATTTATGTTCTGAATATCATTTATCCTTTTGGGATTATTTTAATATCATGGGAGGATATGGTTCTGTCCGTTATTGGATGAGGTCAGGTTTATCCACCTATGATGGGGTACATTATCAACCCGCCGGATATGGATTGCAAGCTTCCATGTTTATGGAATCGTTAATAAAAAAGTATGATAAATTTTTAGCACAGCAAAATAGATAATGTATAGTTTAGAACAGATATTTAAATATTCACCCAAGGAGCCTTTATTGTTCACTCAATATTTGTTTTGGATGTTATTTTCTGTTTTTATGCTTATTTATATTTTAGTGCAGAAACGGGATTTAATAAAAAAAGTCGCCCTAATTTTATTTGGACTTTTCTTCTATTATAAATCCGGAGGATACTTTTTTATATTACTATTAATAACCACTGTTACGGATTTCTACTTTGGCAAAGGAATCCAAAATGCTGTTAGCCCTGTAAAAAAGAAGCTATATGTATCTTTTAGCGTTGGGACAAACTTAGCTTTACTACTTTATTTTAAATATACTGGATTTTTTGTTGACTTACTAAATCAATATTTTGGTACTCATTTAGAAGTTTATAATATATTAAGTGAAATCTCTAATCAGAATTTTGGAACTCATTTTGAGGTGAATTCAATATTTTTACCAATCGGTATCTCCTTTTTTACTTTTCAAGCCATCAGTTATGCAGTCGATATTTATAGAGGTAAAATAAAGGCATTAGATAACATCATTGATTATTGTTTTTTTGTGACCTACTTTCCGCAAATATTAGCAGGGCCGATTGTACGAGCAGTTGATTTTATACCTCAAATTAAGAATAAATATCAATTGACTACGTCTGATTTCGGCAGGTCTATCGTATTGATATTGGGTGGATTGTTTAAAAAAATGGTCATTTCTGACTATATATCTGGCAACTTTGTGGATAGGGTATTTAGTCAGCCAAAATTATATTCAGGCTTTGAAAATTTAATGGCGGTTTATGGATATACCATTCAGATTTATTGTGATTTTAGTGGATATACAGATATTGCAATAGGATTAGCATTAATGATGGGATATCATTTACCATTGAATTTTAGGTCTCCATATAAATCAGAGTCTATAACTGATTTTTGGAGAAGATGGCACATATCGCTTTCATCTTGGTTAAAAGACTATTTATACATCAGTTTAGGAGGCAATAGAAAAGGGAAATTCCGTCAATATCTCAATTTGTTTTTAACTATGTTGATTGGAGGATTATGGCATGGGGCTAATTTGAGGTTCATTTTATGGGGTGGCCTCCATGGATTGGCATTAGCCTTCCATAAAGGATGGATGGCAATTTTCCCGCCTAAAGAGGAAAAGTCCTCCATTTTTTCAAAGCTTATTTTTGGGATATTGACCTTCCACTTTGTAGCTTTTTGTTGGATATTCTTTAGAGCTACTAGTACCGATATTGCTTTGGAAGTATTGAATAGAATTGGAAATCATTTTGATACTAACTTGATATTGGATGTAATATATGGGTATAGAAAAGTCTTTTTAGTTATTTTATTGGGTTATGTTCTTCATTTATTGCCAGATGACTGGACAATTAGATTGCAGGAAAAAGTAACAAATATTTCTATCCTTATTCTAGCTCCAATAATTGCTATTTTTGTGATTTTGATATTTCAAGTAATTAGTGGGGCAATACAGCCTTTTATTTATTTTCAATTCTAGCCAAGCACGACTTCTATGGACGAGATAAAACTAACGCAATTCACTCAAGTCCTTTCTCGATTAAAATACGCAATAGAAGATACTTCTACTTGTTCATATCGTACCGATGCAACAATTAAAAGATTTGAAATGACTTTTGAATTTTCATGGAAAGTGCTACTTCAAATTCTAAATGACATAGAAAAAATTGAAACCGTTTCCCCAAGAAATGCAATTAAGGAAGCAAACAAAAATGGATTAATTGCAGATCAAAATTTGTGGTTAAAAATGATTGATGATAGAAACCTATCAGTCCATTTATATAGTGAAGGAAAAGCTCAGGAAATAATTGAAAGAATCCCTGATTATGTGTTTGGATTTGAAATGTTGATTAGTCAAATTACTTCAAAATATGAAGATTTATCAAAAGATTAATTCCCGAGGTAAATTGATAATCCATAAGAATTCAAGGGACTATCCTTTTTAAGATTTCCCCCCTATAACCGTTAAAAAATCGTAAATTTGTATAAAATTTAAAATGATGTTTTCAAGTATTTTGCTATTTGGATTACCTCAAGGAGGTGAGTTGATTGTAATTGTAATAGTGGTCCTATTGCTATTTGGAGGTAAAAAAATCCCTGAATTGATGAGAGGATTAGGCAAAGGAATTAAAGAATTCAACGATGCCAAAAATAGTGTTCAGAAGGATATTGAAGACGGAATGGACAGAAAAACCGAAATTAATAAAAACTCTGAATCAGATTCTAAGTCATAATTAGTTGGGAATGACAAATAATAGGTCTTATTCTGATTTTAAAGAGAGTAATAATTCCGTTTATGAGGAAGTAGTGATGTTTTTGGACAGAATTGAGTCCAAAAACAAGGACTTTAATATTTTTTTAGAAGTTTTTGCTGAAGAGACCTTAAATCGAGCGAAGGAAATCGACCGTAAAATTGCTAACAATACACAAGGAAAGTTGGCTGGGATGGTTGTTGGACTAAAAGACAATATTTGTTATGCTGGTCATAAGGTTTCAGCTTCATCTAAAATCTTACAAGGATTTGAATCTCAATTTTCCGCAACTGCAGTGGAGAAACTTTTACAAGAAGATGCCATAATAATCGGAAGAACCAATTGCGATGAATTTGCTATGGGTTCATCCAATGAAAACTCTGCTTACGGAAACGTAAAAAATCCATTGAATCCTAGTTTAGTTCCTGGAGGTTCTAGCGGAGGATCTGCTGCTGCTGTAGCTGCAGGATTTTGTCACGTGGCTCTTGGGAGCGATACAGGTGGATCTATTAGGCAACCAGCCTCCTATTGTGGATTGGTTGGATTGCGTCCAACATACTCAAGAATTTCTAGACACGGATTAATCGCTTTTGCTTCCTCTTTAGACATCATCGGGACACTGACCAATGATGTTATGGATACCGCACTAGTAATGGAAGTCATTAGTGGAGGAGATGAGTTTGATGCAACCGTCTCCCATAGATCAGTAGAGCAATATTCAAAGGTTTGTTTTGAACCAAATCAATCAGATAAAAAATATAAAATTGCTGTCTTAAAGGAATGTCTAGAGGCAGACGGATTAGATCATGAGGTTAAATCCACTTTAAACCTTCAAATTGAAGATTTAAAATCTAAAGGTCATCAAGTGGAGGTAATATCTTTCCCTTATTTGGAGGCGATGCTACCAGTTTATTATGTACTGGCTCCTGCGGAAGCAAGTTCAAACTTATCTCGATTCATGGGAATGACCTATGGTCATAGAACAAAGGAAGTGGGCTCAATTGAAGAAACAATTACAAAATCGAGAACGGAAGGCTTTGGAAAAGAAGTGAAAAGAAGAATTATGCTTGGGACTTTTGTGCTATCAGAAGGTTTTTTTGATGCCTATTATACCAAAGCTCAAAAGGTTAGAAGAGTTGTCACCGATTATACTTTAGAATTATTCAAAACTTTTGATTTTATGTTGCTACCCTCCACGCCAGGGACTGCTTTTGAAATTGGACAAAAATCTGCTGACCCAATTGCAATGTATTTGGAAGATATTTTTACAATTCATAGTGCAGTAAGTGGAATACCTGCAATATCCTTGCCTTTAGGCAATCATTCTAATGGAATGCCTTTTGGCATTCAATTAATGGGAAAACCATTTGCAGAATCAGACCTTCTAGCTTTTTCTGCGCAGTTGTCAACCAATCGTTAGAAATTTTATCCTAAATGGAGCAAAAAATTAATATATAACTACGTATTTTGCGTTATATATAAGTACTAAAAAATAAAATCATTTATCCCAGTATTTAAAATAGGTAAAAATCTATTAATGACGCCTTTAAACCCTTCTAAATATAATTTTATAGTTTTAAAATCCCTGATTGTTCTTTTGGGGTTAGGATGGTTTAATCCATATCAGCTTAAAGGACAGGAAGTAAAGGAACAAGACTCAAAATATATTCTATCCAACTTGGATACCTTAAATAATCTTTGGTTTATAAAAGCCAGTACGCATCAAAGGAATAAAAGAGCCACAGCCTTACCTCAATTTCAACCTAACACTATTCCTGATTATCCAGATTCGGTTTATGAAAGCCGATTAAAGAAAATGTCAGTTAATACACCTATGGCTTATGTATATAATGACAAGGTAAGGGCATTTATCAATTTATACGCTTTCAGAAAGAGAGATTTAGTTGAAAAAATGCTCGGATTGTCAGAATATTATTTCCCAATCTATGAGGAGATTTTTGACAAGTATGGCATTCCGCTGGAAGTAAGATATTTATCTGTAGTAGAGTCGGCTTTAAATACAGAGGCTGTTTCACCAGCCAATGCTGTTGGTTTATGGCAATTTATGTATCCAACAGGTAGAATGTATCACTTAAATGTGACTTCCTACATGGACGAAAGAAAAGATCCTGTAAAATCTACAGAGGCTGCGGCTCAGTATTTAAAGGAAATGCATAATATTTTCTTAGATTGGTTTTTGGTTATGGCTGCTTATAATTGTGGACCTGGAAACGTAATAAAGGCCATCAGAAGGTCAGGAGGGAAACGTAATTTTTGGGATATTTACCCCTATCTTCCTTCTGAAACTAGAGGTTATGTGCCTGCTTATATAGCTGCCAGTTATGTTTTTACATATCATAAGGAACATAACTTATTGCCTCAATTAATCAACTTGCCTACTTATGTGGATACTGTTTTGGTAAAAAAGGAAGTTAATTTTAAAACTTTGGCTAAATATTTAAAAATGGATGAAAGGGTCATAAAAGAGTTAAATCCTCATTTTACAAAGTCTTACATCCCTGCTGGACAAGGACAGATTTTCCCTATTAGGCTTCCAAATCAACAAGCGACAGTTTTTAATCAATTTGAAGACTCCATTTATAAGGATTACAGTGAAAACAAGCCTAAGTTGGCTAATTTCAGAACGGTTCAAAAACCAATAGTTAAATTAACCACTGATTCCACTCCCAAGGATTCCAATCAACATACATCTGACAGTTTGCACAAGATTGTTAGCAGTTCTAATAACGAAAATACGTCAGTAAATATTAATCCTTCAATTAGGGTACAGTATACTTGGTTAGCCTATTATGTAAAGCCAAACGATAATATTACCTCTATTGCAGGATGGTTTGATGTCAGTATTTATCAATTGAGGTATTGGAATCACTTGGGCTATCGCAACCCTAGGATTGGAAAAAGACTTGTTATTTTGGTTCCTGAAGCGAAATTAGATTATTATTCTAAGATAAATTTGATGACTTCCACCCAGAAGAAGTATTTAAAGTTTTCGACTTCTCGCAATAATACTTCCACGGAATTACCTCCGGAGGCTGCTACCAAACAAGTCCGAAATCGACAAATCTTTCCACGTTTTGATAATCAGTCTAAAAAACTTGATAACAAGAAGTCAAATAAAGGAAATACTGAATATTATAAGGTCCAAAAAGGAGATACCATTTGGTCAATTTCACAAAAATTTCCCGGAGTATCTGTGGACGATATTAAACGTGCCAATAACCTGAAAGATAACCGTCAGTTAAAAAGCGGAACCACCATCAAAATAGTTAAAGGATAGAGTAGAGACTTATTAATTTATTTATATCCCTTTATCTTTAAAGAATAGGGACACTTTTAGCGTCGTAATGCTCTACCTCATAATCAATTTCCTCTTCTTCCTCGGATTTTTTAATGAGCAAATACGCAGTTAGCCCTATTGCGCATAAACCAAATATTGCCAACCCGATGGGCAAGGCAAGGTTAGTCTTTTTTTTAGTGTTGTTACTTTCTTTTTCCATAATGATATTTTAAGCTAATAATGGTCTTTTTTATCTTAACAAATTAGAAAGGTAAATCGTCCTCTATAACTTCAGGAGTATAAGAATTATTTGACGATGGTGCATTATTAGAGGAGGATGCAGAATATTCATCCGCACCAGACGGTGTATACCCACCCGCAGAACTTCCATTTGCTGCTGCTGAATTGGCGCCAGCTCCTAATCCTGCTACTTTCCACGCTTTTACATCTGTATAATATCTCCCTTGGTATTCTCTTGACTCGATGTCAAAAAATACATTGATTTCCTGACCATCAGGAATACTTGCTACTGCGGAAATAACATCTCCCCAAACTGTAAAATTTATTTTTTTAGGATATTGTCCTGGGATTTCTACTAAAAAATCTCCTTTTTCCCAAGTTCCACCGTTTTTGGATGCTCCACTTTGAGTGGCTCCTTTGGACAATAATTTTCCTTTAACTTCAAATGACATGATTAACTTAATTTTTGATTTCTAAAATGAATACAAAATTAATCAATTGTTAGGATTTTGTTTCTCCTCAATAGTGGATTCGGTTTCCGTGATTTCCACTTTAAGTACAATATTGTCCACCGTTACAACTTTATCTGGAACATAACTTTCAGTTCCTAGCAGAATACTGAAAGGATGTAAAGCAGGTGTGTAGTCACAGATTACTTTGATGATGCCTACAAACGGAATAAACATAATCATGCCCATCAATCCCCAAAGTTCAGCTCCAATGATCAACATAATAAAGGTAGCCAAAGGATTTACTCTTACTTTTTTACCTACAATATTTGGAGTAAGGATATTTGCTTCCACCCAATGGGTGACAAAAAACAAGATGGCCACTCCTGTAACGTACCACGTATTGTCCTTAGTAATAAAGGTAAGTGTTAAGGTGATTATTGCTCCTGTCAATATCCCAGCATAAGGTACAATATTTAGCAATGCACAAAAAACGGCTAAAAATAAAGCAAAATCGATGCCCATACTAAATAACCCGATGCCTAAAATAGTTGCTATTAACAAGACTACCGTAAACACACCAGAAATATATCCTTGAATGACAATTTTGGTATTGGTCAAAATGGTAGTCATTTGATTATGAGCTTTGTCATTGACAATTGTTTTGAAAAACTCCTGGAATTTTTCCCTGTACATCATCATAAAAAAGATGTAAAAAATCATAATCCCAATCGTAGCGAGTATGTTTCCTACATTAAGGAGCATAGATTTTATAAATATATCGCTATCGGTCAATAAGGAGCCTAATTTATCATCTAACCACTTGATTTGTGCCTTAGGCTTCATTCCGGAGGTATTGTAAATAAATAGCTGAATATTAAATAGCTTTTGAGTTAACTTCTCCCTGATATTCCCTAAATCTTGAGCAAAAAGATAAATCTGTTCATAGCATAAATATCCAATTGACCCTATTACCGCCAATAATATTAAAATGACTAGTAGAGAAGAAAAACTCCTCCCTATTCTAAACCATTTTTCAAACTTCCGACCTATTGGGAAAAGTAAAATGGACAGCAAAGTGGACAAGGATATCGGTACTAAAAATGACTGACCATAGTAGAGCGTAAGAGTCAATAGAATTAGAAACAATAGCACAATTGTAATTCTGACAATTAATGGATATTGTTCAAATTTTGAACCAATAGATTCGGTAGGGTTAGCTGATGGTGGTGTGTCCATTTTTTTAGAATAGTTCAAATATAACTTATAATGATGATTTTAAAGTACCAACTTAACACAGTACTCAAATATTGTGCTAAAGTCAAAAAAAGGCAACATTCAAAAATTGAATTTTTTAACTAAAATATTACATTCCATAAAATTTAATGCTAATTATATAAGTTTCCTTTAAAATGAAAAGGTTATATACACCTCATTTTAGATAAACTATTGAATCATAAGTAGTTTTTTTTCGCGATTTAACATACTAGGTTCTCAAAATCATTGATTTGTTTTATACCCTGATCATTACTGAACGGATAAACGAGCCATAATACCCGATTAACTTTTAAAAAGTTGACAAAAAAACAAAAATCTTACATTTCAAAATCAAACTATAAACAAAATGAAGACACCGGGTATTTGATTCTTTATTGATTTTAACTAATTTGCATAAGTAAATTTGACTAATTAAAATTAGGACCTAGGAAAATGTGTTTCAATCAAAGAAAAAGAGTGATATTATTGTGTTATACATTCTTTTTAATAACTATACCCTTGTTTGGTCAAGATAATGCATTATATGTTGAAGATGATGATTCATTGTACGAACAAGCAGAGACTTCCTTTGATGCTAAAGATTATAATAGTAGTGAAGCACTTTATTCTAAAATCATTGAGAAATATCCTGCTGATACAATGGCTTATTTTAATAGAGCAACTTGCAGGAAACTACTTAATAAATATTCTCGGGCAATTGAGGACTATACCAAGTTGATTGAAATGAATCCATGTAATCCTAAATTATATAAGGAAAGAGGTTTGATGAATTCTTTTAATAAAGATTTTAAATCTGCATACAGTGACTATACAAAATATTTAACTGAAAAGTCAAGTGATTTAAATGTTTTGGCTAGTAGGGCAACACTTGCAATATCGCTAGGAAATTATCCTTCTGCTATAAATGATTACACCAAAATCGGAGACCTAAATCCATCAGAAAAAACCGCGTATCAGAATGTTGCAACAATTGCAAGAAAAATCAATGATACCACAATAGAATACAATGCTTTGACCAAAGTAGTTAACTTAGACCCTAACAATTTCTCTGCACTATATAGAATGGGCTGTCTAGGAAAAGGACGTAACGACTATGAATCGGCTATCACCAATTTTAGTAAGGTAATAAGAATCAAATCTGATTTTGCAGAAGCCTATATTCAACTTGGAAGTGTAAAATATAATTCGGGTAAAAAATCAGAAGGATGTACCGACTGGTCAAAAGCATCAGAATTAGGTGCACTATCTGCCTCTGATTTATTAGAATCCTTTTGTAGGTAGATTTAAAGTTATAACAATATTAAATTAGCACACTTAAAAAAGCAACCTTAATGGTTTCCTTTTTAAGTGTGGAATCAATTTAATGTGCTCATTAGGCTAAATATAGCCGATTTTTAGTTTTTAATTGTTTTGGTTTTAGCAATAAAAACAGGTAAAATATGAGTTAATTAGCTAATTTGGTATGTTTGTCTGATTCTGTTTAAAAAATAGTTTTCCCAATTAAACCTCAACTCAACCCAAACCATTTTTAAATCTTTTTGTTTAGAAGTTGGATACGATTTTTTCAATAATCACCAAATTAGGGTTGCACCTACTTTTATAGTGCTTTATTTTGATTAACTTCGCACCAAGTTTAGAAAAAGTAAACCTAAAGATTTAATAGCCAAACCAATATCATTATTAAGGATGAACACTTTAAAGGAAAAGTTCAAAGCAAAAGCGCCACTACAAAAGGAAGAATTTAACCACCTTAAACAACACCAAGAACACAACATCGGGTCCTACAACATCGGACAGGTGATTGGTGGTATGAGGGGTATCACAGGATTAACTTACGAAACATCGTTGTTAGATTCTAACGAAGGAATCAGATTCAGAGGATATTCCATCCCAGAACTAAGGGATGCACTTCCTAAATATAAAGACGGAACTGAACCATTACCAGAAGGGATTTTTTACCTTATGTTGATGAATGAGCTTCCTACCGCTCAGGATGTAGCAGATTTGACTCAAGAATGGTTGAGTAGATCTACCGTTCCTGCTCACGTGTACGCTACATTGGATTCTGTACCAATTGCAACACATCCAATGACGCAATTCTCTATTGGGATTATGGCTATGCAAAACGACAGTCTTTTTGCAAAAGCATACCATGATGGAGTTAACAAAAGCGAGTACTGGGACTATATGTTAGAAGACGTAATGAACTTAATTGCAAAACTTCCTAACATAGCTGCCTACATTTATAACAGAACCTACAAAGGTGGACGTACAATTGAAGCTGATACTACTTTGGATTGGTCAGGTAATTTTGCGCACATGCTAGGATATGATAGCGCTGATTTTAAAGAAATGATGCGTTTGTACTTGACTATCCATGTGGACCATGAAGGTGGAAACGTTTCCGCTCATACCACAAGATTAGTAGGTTCAGCTTTATCAGATGCTTATTTATCCTTTGCAGCAGCAATGAACGGATTGGCAGGACCGTTACACGGACTTGCAAATCAAGAAGTAATCAGATGGATATTTGATATGCAAGCGGATTTAAAAACCGATCTTCCTTCAGAAGAACAAATTGCTGAATACATTCAAACTACTTTAAAAGAGGGTAGGGTAGTTCCAGGATATGGACACGCCGTATTAAGAAAAACAGATCCTAGATTTACTGCTCAAAACGAGTTTGCTGCTAAACATATGCCAGATGACGTTTTGATTCAAGTAGTCAACAGAATATACAAAGTAGCGCCTCCGATTTTAGAAAACACAGGAAAAATCAAAAATCCTTGGCCTAACGTAGATGCACATTCTGGTGCATTATTGGTACATTACGGAATGAAAGAGTATGACTTTTATACTGTTTTATTTGGAGTTTCCCGTGCTTTAGGGGTACTGGCAAGTTTAGTATTAGACAGATACCTTGCATTACCAATCGAAAGACCTAAATCTGAGACGACTAAGTCCTTATTACAAATGGTGGAAGCAGGTGCAACAGCCTAACTTTCCGCTTTAACACATAACAAAAAGCCCCGATTTTATTTAAATCGGGGCTTTTTTATAACTTCAATTTTGAATTTGATTATCTAGGACGTCCGTCTAACCAATTCAATCTGCGGTCTTCCTCAAACTTATTGATGTGTTTATCAGGTCTAGGAAAAGGCTCTACTAACCTATCTTTTCCATAAATGAAGTCCTTCCTGGTATAGTTGGACATTGCAATGGAATCAGACAAATAAATAGCATCCTTAGGACAAGCTTCTTCACATAGTCCACAAAAAATACATCTCAACATATTTATTTCATAAACGGAAGCATATTTTTCCTCTCTATATAAATGTTCTTCTCCTGGCTTTCTTTCGGCAGCTGTCATAGTGATGGCTTCTGCTGGGCAGGACAAGGCACAAAGTCCACAAGCAGTACAGTTTTCTCTGCCTTGCTCGTCCCTTTTAAGTAAGTGAACCCCTCTGTAGACAGGAGAAAATTCTCTTTTCACTTCCGGATACCTTATCGTGGCAGGACGTCTAAAAATATGTTTAAAGGTAGTTGCCATTCCACTGACAATGGCAGGTAAATAAGCCAACTCCTTTAGGTTCATTGGTTTACTATCTACTTTTTGGGCTCTATTGGTTAATTGCATTTACTTTAAATTGAATTGATTAAAATAATTCTCTTAAGGTAATAACACCTGCGGAAATTAAAATGTTTAAAAGGGCTAAAGGAATCAACATTTTCCATCCCAACCTCATTAATTGGTCATAACGGAAACGAGGTAATGTCCATCTCACCCACATAAAAAAGAAAATGAAGAAGAATATTTTGGAGAAAAATACGACTAATCCAATGATGCTAATAATGGATGCATCTACTTTTCCTTCTAATAAATACATAAACGGAAAGTTATATCCTCCAAAAAACAAGGCAGATATCATTGCAGAGGACACAAACATATTAATGTATTCTGCAAAAAGATAAAATCCTAGTTTCATAGAACTATACTCTGTATGATATCCTCCAATTAACTCTGACTCACATTCAGGTAAGTCAAAAGGAGCTCTATTACATTCAGCAAAGGCACAAGTGATAAAAAGAATAAATCCTAAAGGTTGAATAAACACATTCCAGTGAAGAAATCCGTGTTGTTGTTCAACTATCGTTCTAATGGATAGGGATTGAGCCATCATAACCAAAGCAATCACAGATAGACCCATTGCCAATTCATAAGATATCATTTGTGATGATGCCCTAATTGCCCCAAGTAAGGAGAATTTGTTATTGGATGACCATCCTCCAATCATTACTCCATAAACCCCTAAGGATACCATTCCAAATACATATAATATCCCGATATTTATGTCGGCTACTTGCATAGGTACGTGGAATCCAAAAACTACAAAGTCCTTGCTCCAAGGAATAACTGCACTAGTTATAAGTGCGGTAATCATAGAAAGGCAGGGACCTAATATAAATAAGAATTTATTCGAATCGGTAGGAATGATTTCCTCCTTCATGAACATTTTTACTGCATCCGCTAAAGGTTGAAATATCCCAAAAGGTCCAGCTCTATCTGGTCCTAATCTGTCTTGTATAAAGGCTGCAATTTTCCTTTCAGCATAAGTGGAATAAGTAGCAATCAACAAGGTAATGGCAAATATTCCAAAAGCCAAGATTGATTTACCAATCAATAATTCCATAAAAAGGAAAATGGTATTTATTAAGCTATTTGTAATCATTAAGTTATTATAGGCTTATTGAATTGTTCATAGTGTTAACGTCAGGAGTAGTATTTAAGAGGTCTTTTTTAGCACCAATCATTTTCCTACTTTCATTTAATAAGGCCTTATAGGGTGCTTCAAAATGATTTTGTCCGATTACTGAATGTCTATCTATCATTCTAGGACCTTCTACAGTCCAGTCTGTGAGTTCTTTCTTTTCAAATCTGCAGGTATTGCAAATAAATTCTTCCACTTCTCCGTATTTATCTTTTCTGGCAGTGATTCTATAGATCTGATTGGAGTGCATCCATGCAGTTACTTTTCCGCTGCAAGTAGGACAATCTCTGTGGGCGTCCATTGGTTTTAAAAACCAAACCCTCGATTTGAATCTGAAAGTACGGTCAGTTAATGCCCCTACTGGACAAACATCAATCACATTACCAGAAAAATCATTTTCTATTACATTGGATATATAAGTAGATATTTCAGAATGATCTCCTCGGTTCATAATTCCATGAACTCTATCATCTGTGATTTGATCAGCCGTATATACACATCTATAACAAAGGATACATCTAGTCATGTGTAACTTGATGTACGGCCCAATGTCAATTAAGTTGAAGGTACGTCTATGCTCTTGATATCTGGTGTTTGCCTTTCCGTGTTCAAAACCAAGATCTTGTAAATGACATTCCCCAGCTTGGTCACAAATTGGACAATCTAGTGGATGATTAATTAACAAAAATTCCACAACTGCTCTTCTGGCATCAACTACTTCAGGAGAGGATAGATTTTGTACCACCATTCCGTCTTGTGCCATCGTCACACACGATGCTACCAATTTGGGCATAGGACGTGGATCTGCAGTAGAACCCGCACTAACTTTGACTAAACAAACTCTACACTTCCCTCCAGAGGATTTGAGTTTAGAGTAATAACACATTGCCGGGGGAACGTTGGGTCCTCCCATTTGTCTTGCAGCGTTTAGTATGGTAGTACCTTGTTCTACCTCTATTTCAGTACCATCGATGGTAACTTTAATTGTAGCCATTTTTAATCAAGTTCTTTAAAGTGCGTTAAAATCAACGTTTAGAATCATTGTTAATACAATTGATTCTAAAAAAAGTTGCCATTCCACCCCTTAATTTGACCACAAAGATAATAGCTTGTATGATGTTTTAAAACGATGTTTTTGGATAATTTATAATCAAAAAAGATTATAGATTGATCCGCTCGTAAGGGGAGGTAATATCTTTTATTTGATTAAAATCGTAGTAATAGATGCCATTTTGTGTGTTTTTATCCAAGCAGTTAAACATAGCATTAGCAACTAATTCTGCAGAAATAGGCTTATAGACTTTATTCTTACCAGTGAAAAATAGGGATGCAATTCTCAACAATGGTAAACTAATAATTTCCTTAAATCTAAATTCCTGCCTAGAACCTAGTAAAAACGAAGGTCTAAATAAGTGTATTTGTTCAAAAGTGAGGTTGCAAATGGCTTCTTCCATTTTACCTTTTGTTTTCAAATAAAAATTAGATGATGACGCGTTTGCTCCCACAGAGCTCACCACCACAATTTTAGTTGCTCCATTTTTTAAGGCAATATTTGCTGATTGTACAACATACTCATAATCAACTTTTTTGAATTCCTTTTTTGATTTTGCCTTAGACATTGTGGTGCCAAGACAACAATAAAAGTCATCACAAATTAAATTTGAGGATATGGAGTCTAAATCATCAAAATTGGCTTCCAATCTAACCATCTTAGGATGTTCAAACTCTAATTGACGCCTAGAATAGACCAAAACCTTGTCATATCTTTTACTTTTGAGCAAAAGATCTGTAAGAAAGGATCCAATTAATCCATTAGGGCCAATAATAGCTGCTGTTCTTCCCATTAAATCAGATGGTTTTCCTAAGAATATTTAAATATTCAAAGTGTTTACAATCAATTATATCTACAAAGATTCTACTTTATTATGGTAATTCAATGATAAATATTCAATCAATTTAAAAAAAGTTTATAAAAATTAACCATACTACTAACCTTTTGTTAACAATTGTCGTCCTTAGGTTATGATAGCTCATCAAATATGCTTAGATTTGAGTTGGGAATCCTCACAGGAATCCTTTCCTGAGTTATTGTTAGAAACTGAAGAGCAAATTCTTATTGGTCAATGCCTTAAAGGTGACCGTGTTGCACAAAAAAAGTTATATGAAAATCATTTTCATGACCTTTATGCAATTTGTATGCGCTATGCCAAAAATACAGATGATGCCAAGGATGTACTACAAGACGGATTTGTCAAAATATTTGGTAAACTAAAATCCTACACTGGAGAAGGTAGTTTTAATGGTTGGATGAAATCAGTTATGGTGCATACCGCATTAGATTTCTACAGAAAACAAAAAAGAGAAGCCACAGTATCTTACGAATTGGAATCGGACGATAGAGTGGAATGTGATATTGAAGAAAATATTTCAGTTAAAGAAATACTTGAATTGATAAATAAGCTTCCTGATATGCAGAGGCTCGTTTTCAATCTTTATATATTGGAGGATTATACACATAAAGACATCGCTAAGGAACTCAATATTTCTGAAGGGACGTCTAAATGGTACCTCTGTGAAGCCCGAAAAACTATGAAAAAATTGATCGAAAAAATGTACCCAAATAACTCAAACGAATTAGTTTATGAAAAAAGACATAGATGATTTAGTAAAAGAGGGACTTGGTGATTATAAACCCAATGCCAACCCTGATGATTTTTGGTCTGAAATATCCAATAAGTTGGATATTCAAGAACAAGAGGATAATAAATTTCTATATTGGAAATTAGGGGGTGCAGGTATAGCATTACTACTTATTTTAGCATTTTCTACTATATTCAATTACCAAAGCCAGGGATGGACACCAGAAATGGTGGCTAGTTTGGAGGCTTCAAATAGGTACAATATTGAAACCTCTTCTAATAATCAAGCAGTAACTAATTCAAATCTGGATAACAAAGCGGTCTCAACAATCATTGAGTCCAAGAAAGAAAATGTTTCTCGTAAAAAAGGATTAATCAATACAGCAGGGATTCAAACCTTAAAAAATGTATTGAAATCTAAGTCCTCAATTGCTTATTTGTCCAAAGTATATCCAAAATCGGTTAAAGGAAATAGCCCTACCTATTATTCAGGCAGAAATAAATTAGCAAACGGCGGAAATTCCTCAAATCCAGGTAATGATAACCAAAGTTATCAAAATAATGAAAATCAATTATCATTCACCAATTTAGAAAAAAACATTCCAAAGGAACTAGCTTATGCATCCTTAAACCCTATTGAATTGGAAATCGATAAAGAAATTTCCTTAATCGATTCGAATTTGAATGGTGATAATAAAAGTGATAGAGATGCTTTAACAACTGTTCAAAACAAGGACATTCCTAGATTCCATTTAAATAGAAGTATGATGCCATTACTCATTGGTATTTGGGACAATGCTGCGTATGCAGGTAAGGAAGGAATTGTTAACTCAAATGTTAGGAGTTTTATGTCAACAGAACGCAATTATAATTTTAAACCCTCAACTGACTATATAGTAGCCGGAGATGGTTCGTTTAATAAAAATAAAATTGGGGTTGGAGCCTTTATCGATTATAAAATGCAGCCTTATGTTAGTTTACAGGTATATGGTGCTGTCGCTAGTCTTAAGGTTGTGGACAAACGCTATCAAAAACTTAGCATAGGAGTTGGAGTCAATTATATGGTAAAAGATAACTTCCATTCTGACAATCCTTTTATTGTAGGAAATGGGCTGTCCAAAAGTATGGTATTGTATAACATTCCAACCAAAAAAATTGCCTCCTACAACTTGATTTCCTACAATACAGGATTATTGTATCAGGTTTATAGATTAAATTTAGGTTTGTCGATTCAAAATATTAAAAGTCCAGGATACAGTTCAGAGGATATTCAATATCAAAAAATATCTGGCTTTGCTTCTTATTATCAACCAATCGATAATAATTGGACTATCTTAGTATCCAATAAATTGTCATACTCTAATACCGAATTTAGAAATGATGCCAATTTGTTTACCTCTTATAAGTTTTTTAGTCTTGGTGTAGGATACAATCAGTTAGATATTAGTAGTAAAACAGGATTAATTACCTTACACGCAAAGCTCGACATAAAGAATAGATTTTCTATATTCAGTTCTTACGGAAAAGCTTTTACAGGAACTACGGTCATTTTTGACAAACGTCAATTGAACCTCGGTTTGCATTACGTGATTAGATAAATTAACTGATTATGATGGCTTCATTTGAAGATTTCCTAAAACTAGATTTTAGAGTTGGAACCATTCTTGAGGCAAATATCTTCAAAAAAGCCACTAAACCAGCTTATCAATTAAAGATTGATTTTGGAACTGAGTTAGGGATTAAACAGTCATCCGCTCAAATTACAGACTTATATTCAATTGAAGAATTAATCGGAACTCAAATTGTTGCAATCGTCAACTTTCCTCCTAAAAACATAGCTGGATTCTTAAGTGAAGTTTTGGTTTTAGGGTTCCCAAACAATTCAACCGTAAAAGAGGTGGTCTTAATTCAGCCGACTCAAAAAATAGAAAACGGATCTAAATTGGCTTAAATTGCTCAAATGCCTGATTGCATTCATAACAAAAATGCATCGACCTACATAGGGTTGAGCCAAAAGGAGTCCTCATAGCTGTATGATCACTATTACAATTAGGGCATACTGCGTTTTGTAAAATAGATTCCACTTCCAATTCATTGACATAACGTTTTGGCGGACTCAAACCAAAATCCTTAAGGATTTGTCTTCCTTTATCAGTGATTCTGTTGGTATTCCATCCAGAGTATTTATCTACAAATACGGTAATATTATCCTTATGGGTGATTTTCTTTGCTTGAGCCTCCACATCGGAAGCTATTAATTTGATTGCAGGACATCCACTAAAGGTTGGCATAATATTAATGGTAATATGACCAGTTTCATCCTCTATCACATCGGATATTATTCCTAAGTCAATAACTGAAATTACAGGAATTTCAGGATCAAAAATTTGTTCCAAGGATTTCCAAATTTCGGCTTCTAATTGACTATTTACTTTCGATTCCACTTTTCACCTTTAGGCATGATAACAAAGCAATTAAGAAAATAAATTCAGAATTAGTGATTCAAATCGTTAATTTGAAAGATTTTCAATAACAGGAATGAGTCAAAATAGTGACCAAAACACCCAATATTTCAATTTAACTTATTCAGAGTTGAATGGATTAACTAAAATAGAAAATAAATTAAGCTATTTGACAGGATTAGGTGCTTTTTTTGACCTTCAGGACAATACCTTCCAATTAATTGAAGAACAGCTTTTTGCAAGCAGGTTAAAATTTGACCTCCCCACGGATATTTTGAATCAAAAAGACTGGATAAAATCCTTATCAGAGCCTTTTTCAGGATATAGATCTAACATCAATCGTATAAAAATAACCTCAACCAGAGAAACCTTATTGGACATTTATACGGCTTGTTTTCCTGAAAGTCAAACAGAAAAGGAGGTAATTATCCCATCCTACCTTCCAATTTTAGACCAAATTGACAAGACCTACCTTTTCAATCCTTTAATCGATCCTTTAATAAAGATATTTACCATCTATTATATCCTGGAACAACTTCAACCCTTTTTCAGAAATAGCGGATTAATCATCAGAATCTATATCTATATCCTGTTTAACCATCATCATCTTCATTTATTTGGCTTGAATCAACTGGAAACCTTTGTATTCAACCAAAAGAAGTTTTCAGCTTTCATAATAACGGAGTTACAACAGCAATCCATCACCGAGCGATTGAACAGAGATATCACCAATTTTCTAGAAATCTGCTTGGAAGGTTATCATAAAATGATTGATTCCATCACTGATGTAGTTCAAAAAGCCTTAATGGATACTTTTAAATCCCACTTAATAGATGATGCCCATCAAAATGCTTTCAAGTATTTCATCTACTTAGGATTTGAAAAAAGATTGGACGTCATCAAAGGTTTAAATACAATTCAGGCTGATATACTCTATTATATTGTATTAAAATATCAAGTTACCCTAAATGAAGCCGTCGAAATATTCCATTTAAAGGAAGACAAATTATATCCCATTTTTGACTCCTTAGTAGATTTTGGACTACTGATAGGTGATTACACAAACACAACTAACCCTGAATATAAACTAAGCCTAATCAGCTCCAACAAAGTTCCTGACGCTATTGAGTGGAGCGTGGTTTAAAGGAGTCAGATTCTAAAAAGTATCCATTATATTCATAGGATTCCAAAACAAGGTCTTAAAATCTTGAACCTTATCCTCCACAATGATAATGCCTTCTTCGTGGAGCTGTTTATCCATTGGATTGTCAATAGGGAAGTGATGTTTACCTGTCAATAGTCCATTTCTGTTGACTACTCTATGAGCAGGGACGTATGCATTTTGGTTATGGGAGGCATTCATCGCCCAACCCACCATTCTGGAGGTAAGCCCAGTTCCGATGACCTTGGCAATTGCACCATAGGTAGTGACCCTCCCTTTGGGTACAAGCATAACTACTTGATAAACAGATTCATAAAAATCGTTTTTTGTGTTTTTAAGGGCCATCCGATGAAACCGTGCATTTATTCGATGAGCAAATCTAACAATATTTGTCTATACATTTTGTCTATACATCTACTCTCAGACTTTATTTAACGAGTTTAAATAACAAGGGTTTTTAGCTATTCTACCTTTGTAGCGTTATTAAAAACTGGCTTAGATATTGATATATATTCTATAAAAAATGGAATATATACCATCCAGACTATTCAAAATCAGGAAAGCAAAACTTTTAAAGTAGCTAAGTTCTAACTGAAATATATAGACTACTAAAAACGTTATCATTTAAGATTTTAGTAGTATAAATTAAGATTTAAGGTAACATAGGGTTTTATTAGTGTAAATCCCGTTTAGTATTCTTACTAGACGGGATTTAATGTTTTAAACATTTTCATTAATGCAATATCTACTTACGCATTTTAAACCTAGTTAGTACAAAGTACTCTATCATTATTAAAATATCAAAAAGGATTATCCCAATAGAGGTCCCAACAGAACTCATAGAAAACTCCCCTCTCCATAAATTGTTCTCCTTCTTAAAATTAAGGTACATATCCGATAGATAAAATCCATCCCAAATTTGGAAAAAACTAAAGAATAAACAAATCATAAAGAAATAGATTTTTTCCTTATTTACTTTCTAAACACTTAATAAATTAGCCAATATTAAAAGAACAGCGGATGCAATTAAAACAAATTGGTCATGTTGATTTGATTGAATAAGATATTCTATTTGTCCGTTTGCTGGATTGGACTAGATTCTTTTTAAAATACCTATAATCAGAATATCCCAATAAGTAAGAATTAGGAAGGAAAGGCTTAAAAATCCTATGAAACTATACTTTAAGAATTTGGCAATGGACTGTTCATTCTGTTGTGGCCAGACAACCTTGCTTATAAAAAATAATAAGGATGGGAAGGTCAACAATGCAAGTATGATGCAATATGTCCCAATTCAATTAATATAGTTATTCATCTTAATACGACTAAATTACTATTAATTTTTGGCTAAGGACTTTTGATACCTTTATATAACTTTCAATTGAAAGTTGCTTGATTAATTGTTCTTGTTTTGAACCTTCCTAAAAATAAAAAACCTGACGATTGAGTAACTCAAAGGTCAGGTTATATAAGTTAACGCCTTAGGCGTGGGATTAATTTTTAGTTTGCTGGAACTATAGAAACGTAACTTTTAGAAAGTCTAGTTTCAAACTTAACCAAACCATTGGTTAATGCAAACAATGTATGATCTCTACCTAATCCTACATTTTTACCAGGGTGATGTTTTGTCCCTCTTTGTCTGATAATGATGTTACCTGCAATGGCTTCTTGACCACCATAGATTTTAACACCTAGTCGTTTACTATGCGATTCCCTACCGTTTTTGGTACTACCGGCTCCTTTTTTATGTGCCATTTCTTCTTAAATTATTGGATTAAAGATTAATAGATGAAATTTTGATTTTGGTTAATTGTTGGCGATGACCATTTTTCTTTTGGTATCCTTTTCTTCTTTTCTTTTTGAAAACAATTTTTTTGTCGTCTTGTAAGTGCTCTAAAACTTCTACTTTAACTAAAGCACCAGCAGGATTAATAGCGACTGAACCATTATTGGAACTCAAAAGAACTTTATCAAAAGAAACGTTTTCACCTATGGACGCATTGATTCTGTTAACATAGACGTATTGGTCTTGCATAACTTTCATCTGTTGCCCCATTATATCAACTATAACAAACATAACATTTTTATTTAGAGGTGCAAAGTTAAAGCATATTATCCAAATATTGAAGAATTAATTGAATATTAAGCAGTTTTTAGTTTCGACCTAAAACTACATTGTTAATTTTACAGTTAATATACTGTATATTAATTATTTAAAGAATTGCAGCAACCCCCGGAAGAACCTTTCCTTCCAAATATTCTAACATAGCCCCTCCACCAGTTGATATATAACTTACCTGATTTTGTAAATTGAACTTATTAATTGCAGAAACTGAATCACCCCCACCAATTAGCGAATAAGCTCCATTTTGTTGAGTGGCATTTGCTACTGATAAGGCAACTTGTTTGGTTCCGTTTTCAAAAGCAGTCCATTCAAAAACACCCATTGGACCGTTCCACAAAATGGTTTTCGATTTCATAATGACCTCATTATAGGCATCTATAGCCTTCGTGCCTATATCTAATCCCATTTGCTCGTCGTCTATTCTATCAGACTGTTGAGTTTGAATTGCAGCATCCTCTTTAAATTCTGAAGCAACAATACTATCTTCAGGAAGACAGATATTTACACCTTTATCTTTGGCTTTCTGGATAATTTCTCTTGCTAAATTTAACTTATCAGCTTCAATTCTAGACTTGCCTACCTGGCCTCCCATTGCTTTTTTAAAAGTGTAAGCCATTGCACCTCCAATTAGAACGTTATCAGCTTTGTCTAACAAATTTGCAATAACTCCAACTTTATCGGATACTTTAGATCCTCCTATAATCGCAGTAAAAGGTTTTTCAGCGGATTTTAACACTTTTTCTAAGCTTTCAACCTCTGCGGCCATAAGAATCCCAAAAAGTTTATCTCCAAAAAATTGAGCAATCACAGCAGTCGATGCATGCGAACGATGAGCTGTACCAAAGGCATCATTGACGTAAACATCCCCAAGCTTTGAAAGCTTTTCTGCAAAATTGAGGTCTCCTTCTTCTTCCTCTTTATGAAATCTCAGATTTTCTAAAAGCAATATTTTTCCTTCTTTTAAATTCTGACTTTTATTTAAAGCATCTTCCCCTATACAGTCGGAAGCAAATTCAACCTCTTGACCAATCAATTGATTGAGTGTTCCTAAGATATGGTTTAATGAGAATTCAGGATTGATTACACCGTCAGGTCGACCTAAATGAGACATTAATATGACAGCACCACCGTCATTCAATATTTTTTTAATTGTTGGTAAAGAAGCACTTATTCTTGTAACGTCACTAACACTTTTTGTAGTTTTATCTAAAGGGACATTAAAATCTACACGTACTAAGGCTTTTTTACCTTTAAAATTAAAATTATGAAAACTTTGCATTAACTAAAATATGTATTTTATAGGGTGCAAAGTTAGGTGGAGGAGGATTTAAAAAAAAATATGAAAAAAAGTTAATGCTGGATATACTTTTTTGACATTTCCATCGTTTAACTACTTAAGTACTACTTCTTATATGGCATAGTACTTGCTTTACTTATAAAACTACTACTACTCTAATGACCAAATCAACTACATTAATCTTTGTATTCTACCTGATTTGCATCTCTGCTTTTTCTTCCCCTCCTCCTGTTATAGCGTCTGCTAATCCTGAGGATGTAAACAATTTGGCCCCTACCTTAGCAACAAATAACCTTGAACTAAAACAAAATTTTCCTAATCCGTTCAATAAAAACACCTCCATCGGATTCAATTCTAGTCAAGATCAGAAAGGTGAATTTAAGGTATTTGATATTTTGGGGAACCTTATAACAAAAAAATATTTAGATGTCAACAAGGGATTTAACCAAATTACATTTGAACGCGATGATTTGAAACCAGGTTTATACTTCTTCAGTATTGAAGTTGGAGGCACTATAGTAGTCAAAAAAATGACTATCCGCGATTAAAAGATAAAAACGACAGACAAGCAACACTTTCTAGTTTAGCACATTCACTTTTTTAATGATACTTTTGTATTATTAATGGAGTTAACTTTTTTAGGAATTAGTTCTGCCACACCTACCATTGTACGTCATCCGTCATCTCAATACTTGACGATAGGAAAAACTGCCTATTTACTTGATTGTGGGGAAGGCACTCAGATTCAACTCCTTAAATTTGGACTTAAAGCTTTTAGGATTTCCAAAATATTTATATCCCATTTACATCCAGACCATTATGCCGGATTGTTGACATTATTGACCTCTATGTCAATGAATGGACGGAAAAAAAGTATAACAATCTATTGTCCACAAGGTTTGAATTTCATGCTGGAAAACCATTTATACTATTCAAATGGCAAACTTGGATTTGAGATCAAATATCATTTTTTAAATCCTAGTAAAGAAACCGATACAATTTATGAGGACGATGAAATTAAAATTCAATCCATTCTCCTAGAACATGGTATTGATTGTTTTGGATTTACTTTTATTACTAAACCCAAAAGAAAGTTCATTAAATCTAGGATTGAGCAATTGCAAATTCCAATTCAAGGTTTCAAAACACTTTTAGCAGGAAAGGACTTTATTTCTGAAGATGGGTCAATTTTAAAATCGGAAGAATTAACCTATAACCCAATACCGACTTCCTATGCTTATATAACTGATACCCTATACCTAGATAGAATAATTCCTTACTTAAAAGGAATAAAAACTATATACCATGAATCAACTTATGCAGAAGATCATGAAGAAAAAGCAATATTAAGATTTCATTCTACCGCAAAGCAAGCTGCTCAAATTGCAAAATTTTCGGAAAGTCAAAAACTGATTCTGGGTCATTTTTCAGCCCGATATGATGTTCTGGAGGTGTTTAAAAAGGAAGCTAAGGCAATTTTTTTAAACACTCATTTAGCTGAGGAAGGCTTAACCATAAAATTGTAAATTATGAATCAATTTTTAAAGGACGTTTCCAACATAATCAAAAAGGATAGATCTAATCATCAATTTAATCAATTTGGTTTTGTTCTTCCTACTTTCAATGCGAAAAAGGTAGCAATTGATACTTTTGAAAGTGATTTAAGTGATTTATTTTTAACTATCGATGAGTTTTCCAATAAACATAGTTCTTTACAAAACATTGAAAACCTTGAACTACTTTCATTTTTATTTAGTATTAATAAAATAAAACATCCAGACGAAAGTTTTCAGGTCTTTGAAAACTGGGGTCAAATAATGCTCTCAGACTTTAATGACATCGATAATGCTTTGGAGGATAAAAGTACTTTTTTCGATTTATTATCTTCTATTAAACAAATTGAAGATATTGATTTGGAAGATGATGACGCACCCTTAAGGTTTAACCTTTCAGAAGAAATTAGAAAAGAAAATAAATCAGAATTCTTTCAAAATTTTATTGCCACTTGGGATCTATATAAAACATCTTATTTTGAACTTGAAAAATATTTAAGTCAGAACGAAAAGGGAAATCTATCAAAACGGCTTTTGAATATTTTTCAAAGCCTTAGCGACGATTCCTTTGATAAGGATGTATTTTATTATTTCATTGGTTTCAATGCATTAACTCCAATAGAAACTCAAATTATTGCTAAATTAATAGAAGGAAATCAAGCCACTATTATTTGGGATGTTGATAGCTGGTATTTTAACAATCTAAGGAATACAAGTGGATATTTTATTAGAAATGCAGAAACATTTTTCGCAGGAAAAAGTATCTTAGTCGATTCTAATAAATTGACGAATGAATCAAAGGAAGTCGTAATTACTGAAACCACTTATCAAAATCAAGAAATTGATGCCCTTTTAAACTATATTCATATTAATAAAGATGGAATTGATAAAAAGGATACTATTATCATATGTAATGATGAGGATATTGTTCCTTTATTAAAAATCAAAATTGAATCCTTTGAGCTCCAGGGCGTTATTCAAATTGATATTCCTGATAAATTTAGAGATTCCTTAATTTTTACCTTTTTTATATTAATTAAAAATCTTGGAAATAGTTATGATGTTTCAGAATTAGGGATTGGAAAATATCTAAGTTCTGAATTAGCCATGTTGATGTCAAGTTCTCTTACACATGCTTTGGAGTTATTCAATTCTCCATTTTTGGAAGACTTGTATTTAGAAAGTCAGGAATTATCCTTAGACGAATTGACAATTCTTAACTTATCAAAAAATGATATTTTAATAAAAAGTATTCTAAGTTCTTTCACCGTAGGCGGAAATGAAGCAGAATGCATAACAGAACTAATAGACTCCATTGATTTAAGGCTTCCTGATTATGTTGGACATACAAAAATTATTAGGGAAAAATTAGCAACATTAGAACGATTAAGTCAAAATCATACAATATTTAAAGGAATTGTTTATTGGAATCAATTATTAAACCAGCTTTCAAATACTAAATTGCCTTTAAAAAACATTCAAGTTGATGAAAATAGAATTCTTGTTAGAGGATTATTAGAAACTAGAGGATTAGATTATAAAACGGTTTTTATGATCAGTTGTAATGAAGGGTATTTACCTTTAGTATCCTCTTCGGGGAGTTACATCCCTATGGATCTGAGGTTGAAATACAATCTGTCAATTCCTAAAAGGCAGGAAAATTTATCAGGTTATTATTTTTGGAGACTTATTCAACATGCACAATACATCCATTTATATTATCATAAAAATATAAATCAATCCAAAATGGAAAGTAGATTTGTTACCCAATTAACAAAGATATTATCTTTGGACAACCCGAGATTAAGTATTTCCCATAATTCAGCAACTGAGGGGAAGATTAATTTAAGTCAGCAATCCAAAATTATTATTTCTAAAGATGAAGAGTACCTAATAAAAGTTAAAAATATTTTAAAAAACGGTTTAAGTCCTTCTTTAATGTTTACTTTTATTACTTGTAATCTCAAATTTTATTTTGAAAAGATTATTGGATTACCAGTTGCAAATAAATTAGCTGATGATAATCTGGAAGGCAATGTTTTAGGGATTATTTTCCATAAGGTTTTGGAAAATTTTTTCTCTTATTTCTTGAATAAAACGACAACAAAAGAAGAGATCCTCTCACATTGGCAATCTAATAAAAAACAATTACTTAAAACTGCCATTGAAAGTGCTAATTTTAACGAAAGCCAAATACAATTGATTTATAACTCTTTTGAATATTATAGTTTAGAAATCATTTTAGACAATTATATCAAGGACGAATTATCAAGACCTTATAAATCCCTTGAAATACTTGCATTAGAAAAACCAATTGAATATCAGATTAGAAATGATAATTACAACCTCCCAATTTTTATAAAAGGAACCATTGACCGTATGCAAAGGACTGATAATATTTTGGAAATTATCGATTATAAAACTGGAGCAAAATACCCTTTATCCGACAATCATATTAAGGAATATCCATATTTATGGACCTATAAAGATACCAAAAAGGATAATTTAAGAATTGACAAGGTCACTAAAGATGATATTCAACAGTCAATTTATAAGCATATTATTCTAAATAATTATAGCTTAACTGACGGCAAGTTTGTTCCTGATGTAGATGCATATTTGTATTACGTTAGAAAAGGGGAAAAAATGGACATCTTTGAAAAACAAGAAATTGTTTACGTTCAAGGGATAGAAAAAAATCTTTTGGACGTGGTAGATTGGATGTTAGACGTTCATAAAAATATTGTACAGTCCAATGACATCCAAAACTGTAAATATTGCGATTATAATAATATTTGTAAATTAAAAGAATCAAAAGACGATAATGAAAATTAAATTTAATATACTCTTAGTACTAATTCTTTTTTGCCAATTAAGTAAGGCAGAGGAAGGTATGTATCCATTAAATAAGGTTCAAGATATTCCATTAAAAAAACTAGGATTTCAAATTGAATCCAATGATATCTATGATGGATATAATAGCGGACTAATTCAGGCAGTAGTACAAATTGGTGGATGTACTGGCTCATTTATTTCTAAAACTGGATTGATTATCACCAATCATCATTGTGCCTTCGGTGGATTAGAACCATATAGCACTCCAGAAAATAATTTACTTGAAAAGGGATTTGCGGCAGAAAACTCCAAAGGAGAGATTCAGTTCAAAGGACAAACTGCTAAAATAATGAAATCTTTTGAAGATGTTAGCGCTGAAGTATTATTAGGAACAGATACCATTGTTAATATTGAAAGAAAAAAATTAATGATTGCAAAGAATATTGCCTCCATCAAGGACAATGATAGAATTAAAAATCCTAAATTATTAATAGATATTGTAGAGATGATTCCTTCTAAAAGTTATTTGTTATACAGGTATTTAGTCATAAAGGATTTACGAATTGTATTAATCCCTGCAAGAAATATAGGTGAATTTGGGGGAGAATCCGACAACTGGGCATGGCCGAGACATACAGGGGATTTTTCATTATTACGAGCTTATGTAGGTAAGGACGGAAATCCCGCAGATTACAACACTGAAAATATCCCCTATAAACCAGAGGAGTATTTATCAATTAACATAAAAGATCTTAAGGAAAATGATGATTTATTCATTCTTGGTTATCCGGGAAAAACATATAGACACTTATCCTCTTCTTTTATTAATTATGTTGTAAAATATCAGATGCCTTATACAGCTCAATTAAATGAATGGATAATAAATACCACTAAACTTTTAGGAGAAGATGATGAAAAGTGGTTAATCAGTAAAGAACCAAAAATAAAATACTTAGCAAATGTTGCTAAAAATTATAGGGGTAAGTTAAAAACAATTAGGCAAATTGATTTAATAACTAAAAAATTGGACCAGGAAAAGTACATTCTATCTGTTTTAAAAACACCATCCAGGCAAAATACTTTTATTAAGTCAAAAAATGGAATTGATTCAATCTATAATTTAATTGAAAATAATTGTATTAAATCAATTTGGTATAATAATCTTTTTACTGAAAGCCCTCTAGTAGCATTATACCGTATTTATATTAACTTTGGAATTGACTTCAATAAATTAGAATCAGAATCGGATAGGAAGGTCCTCATTAAAAATTATCAACAAAAAATTAATGCTCAAATTGCCTTAATATATCCTGCTTTTGATTCACTTTATTTACGTAAGATGATAAGTGATGAGCAAACTTTCAGCCCGTCTAATCGTGTACCAGTTTATAATAGCCTTATTAAGAATGTTAAAGAACAAAACTCTTTATCAAAAATATTATTCAAAGCATTTTTCAGAAACAAGTTAATCGACTCCGTTTATGTAAACAACGTATTAGAGCATAATCCTATAAGTATAATTAAATCCAATGACGTTATTTTTAACTGGGTAAAATTAATTTTGCCTGATTATTTAAAAACAGATTCTATCCAATCCGTACTTAAAATGAGTTTAGAATCAAAGATGGTAGATTATTGGAATGCTAAAATAGAAGCCTATGGAAAGGATTTTATTCCAGATGCCAATCGGACTTTAAGATTTACATATGGAAAGATTAAAGGATATAGTCCAAATGACGCAACTGTATATTTGCCATTTACCGGGGCCTTAGGAATGTTAGAAAAAGATGGAACTCAAGAAGATTATAAAATCAATTATGACATTGCAGAAATATTAAGACGCAATGGCTTTGGAGCTTATAAATTAAATGGAAAGCCTGATGTTCCGCTTTGTTTTTTATACAATACAGATACCACGGGCGGAAATTCAGGTAGTCCCGTACTAAATTCAAAAGGACAACTCATTGGCGTAAATTTTGACAGAACTTTTGAAGCAACAGTTAATGATTTTGCTTGGGATGATTCCTACAGTAGGAGTATTGGTGTAGACATGAAGTTTGTCCTTTGGGAAATAACTAAAGTACAAAAACTGGATTATTTAACCCAGGAATTGTCCATATTTGATAAATAATCATGGAAAACGGGAAATTAACTATTTATAAAGCATCAGCTGGAAGTGGAAAAACCTTCAAAATGGTTTCTGAAATCCTCGCTTTGATGTTAAAAAGTCCCAAGTTAATATCCCAAATTGTTGCAATAACATTTACAAAGGCAGCGACATCTAATTTAAAAGAGAAAATAATTGAAAGACTTTTTTTAATAAGTCAAGGTAATCAAAAAGAAATTGACTTCTTTAAACAAAACTATCAAGAATTATCAACTTTGGATGCCAAATACGGTAAAATGGTTTTGGAACAATTCTTATTTAATATTTCAGAATTTAATGTATCTACCATAGATCAATTCCTTTATAGAATAGTTTCTAGTTTTAAAAAAGAATTTAATTTAAGTTACACTGTCGCGATTAAAGAAGAAAGTACACTTATTTATAAAAAAGCGCTCAATAGGTTTTTGAACTTTGCTTTAAATAGTGAAAACGAATTAGTTAAAGAATTCTTATTGCAATTTATTGAACATAATCTTTCTAAAGGAAGAAAATTCCGGTTAAAAGGACTTTTAGAAAACTCGGATATAAAAAAGTATATAGATTACTACGCCTTTAATAAGCCTGAACAATTGTCAATAAAGGATGCAATAGAATTCTATCAAACCTTATTAGAAAATAAAAAAGACTCTAAGGAAGATGAACAAAAAAAACTGAATAATACTATTAATTTAATTTTAGATAATTATCATATTAATACAGTAAGTAGATATTTAGACTATTTTGTAGAACAGATTAAGAAAGAAGAAAATGTGCTTTTCTTTACTGATCCTCCAAGGTTAATTAATGATTATTTACTTAAAGAACCTGTTTCTTATATATATTATAAATTAGGTAATAGGTTCAAATATTTCTTAATTGATGAATTCCAGGATACAAGCCAGCAACAATGGACTATTTTAAGGCCCTTGCTAAAAGAATCTTTAGATAATGGATATTCCTCAATGATAGTAGGGGATGCAAAGCAATCTATTTATAGATGGAGAAATGCCGATGCTAATTTATTGGCCAATGAGGTAGAAAATACATTTAAAGGTCAAGTTAATGTGAAATTTTTATCCTATAATTATAGAAGTGATATAAAAGTTGTAAATAAAAACAATAAAATAATCAACGATTTTATTAATAGTGAAGATTTGGCCTCCAATAATTTACTTCAATCTATCTACTTAAGCCATAAGCAAGAGCCTATTAAAAAAACAGGTAATGGTAATGTGGAAATCAATTATCTTGAAATTGTTTCTGACACAAAATATACTGTTCCAATAACTGAGCACTTTGAAGCAGCATTTGATATATTAAAAAAAATAATTGGAGAAAATCAGTTTCAATTTAAAGACATCGCTTTTTTGTTTGGGAAGAACTATGAGATTGAGCAATTCGCCAATTATTTATCTTCTAAAAATGAGGAACTTTATGTACCCTTTATTAGTACTAATGCATTACTTGTACAGAATTCAATTGAATTAGAAATAATTGAATTAGCCTTCAACATTATTGAAAATTTTGATTCTATTTCAAAATCAAATTTCAAACACATTAAAATTTTTGAACTTATTAGTCTTTTAAAAAGAATAAATCCAAAGATGGGTTTAAGAATTTCGGATTTTACTGCGGAAATTAGTGAAATTGAGCCCCTGATAATTTCAATAGGAAAATTAGGGAATTTATCTGCAGTAGATGTTTTATGTAGGTTACAAGGAATAGACGACCTAAAATATTATCTTAAGATAAGTACTGTCTTTAGCTACCTGATAGATTTGGCAAAAAACCACTCAGTTGATACCGGAAATCAATCATTAAGATCGTTTTTATCTTTTATTTATGAAAATCCAAATCTAATTGCAGAGTCAAACTCAAGTCAAAATGCGGTTACTCTAACTACAATTCATAAATCAAAAGGATTAGAATACAAGGTTGTGATTGTCCCTAAATTTCATTTTGAATTTAAAGGACGTAATCATGAATTTTGGGTTGATTCACCTAAAATAGACCATTACTTATTCCAAAATAAACAAAAGTATTCCATTAAATTATCGGAATCTACCTATAATAGTCATTTCGGTGACCAAGCCCTAAAAGAAGAATCAATGTTAGAAATTGATAACCTCAATAAAATTTATGTAGCAATCACCAGAGCCGAAGAACGTCTTTATTTAATAGGTGTAAAGCCAAGACTCAAAAAAAAACAATCTAGTTTTGCCTTTTACTCTATGTATTTTACCAATATACTGTACAAAGTAAGATATAATAACCCATCTGCCTAGTATTAGTCAACTTCCTTTTGTTTGTTTGGTATTAAATTACTTAGTTTTGCATTAGTTTGTTCGAGCAAATATGCGTCCTAAAAAAATCATAATTACTATTGACGGATTTTCCTCTTGTGGAAAAAGTACTCTTGCAAAAGACGTAGCTCAAAAACTGAAATATAGATACATTGATACTGGGGCAATGTATAGGTCAGTAACCAAATATTTCTTAGAAAATGATGTCCAATTAGATGATGAGGCCGCTTTAGAAGAAGCCCTAAGTCAAATAAATATCGATTTTGATTATGATGATTTAGGTAAGCAAATCACTATTCTAAACAAGGAAAATGTCGAGCTGTCATTAAGAAGTCCAGAAATATCTAATGCCGTAAGCCATGTAGCTGCATTAAAAATAGTGAGAACTCAAATGGTCGCTCAACAACAATTATTAGGTAAAAGAAAAGGAATCATTATGGACGGAAGAGATATTGGTACCGTGGTTTTCCCAAAGGCTGAATTAAAAATTTTTCTTATTGCAAAAGAGGATATTAGAGTTGATAGACGTTACCAAGAATTATTACTTACATCAAATCCAATGACTCGTGAGGAAGTGAGAGAAAACTTGCTTACAAGAGATCATATTGATTCTACAAGGAAAGAATCACCATTAAAACAAGCAGAGGATGCTATAGTTTTGGACAATTCTTTTATCACTCCAGAAGAACAAACAGATTGGGTCATTCAAAAATATATTTCAATTATATCCACCACAAAGGATTTGGTCTAATTTAATTCAATGGAAATCAGTTATACCAATCAGATTGGAGTTGATTTTAATAAGTTAGTTGATTCAACTATCTTGAAAAGAGCATTTATTATTGTAGATGAAATCACAAGGGAACTATGCCTACCTTTATTAAAATATCCTTTTAAGGAAAGTCAAATAATTGTAATTCCACAAGGGGATGATCATAAAACATTAGAGTCTGCTCAACTAATTTGGTCTCATTTGTTGAATTGTAAAGCCGATAGAAACGCCACATTAATCGCTTTAGGAGGAGGAATGATTTGTGATTTGACAGCTTTTTGTGCATCACTTTACAAGAGAGGAATTAAAGTCATTCTCATTCCTACCACTTTGTTGTCTATGATAGATGCATGTTATGGTGGTAAAACAGGTGTTAATTATTTAGGTTATAAAAATATTATAGGTTCTTTTTATAATACAGAGAAAATTATTATTGATAAATTATTTCTAAAAACTGTAACTAGAGAAGAGTTTTTATCTGGCTTTGGAGAAGTTATTAAAAGTGCTTTGATAGGTCAACCACTATTATGGGATTTGATAGCTAATAAAGACTTTCTGGAAGATTTAGTAGATTTAGATATCATAATGAACCTGACCTTATCTATTAAAAAAGAAATTGTTCAAAGTGATCCAAAAGAAGAACACCTAAGAAAAATACTCAATTTTGGTCATACTATTGGTCATGCTATTGAGTCTTTATTTATGGATTTAGGTAGCCCAATACCACATGGGATTTGTGTAGTTTACGGAATTATTGCAGAAAATTATATCTCTAAAAAAACTTTCAATTATTCTAATGTTCTTTATAAAGAAATCAAATCAACAATAATAAAAAATTATAAACTGATACTTTTATCACCACAAGACATTAAATCCATTTTAGGCTTAATCAGAAATGATAAAAAAAATTCAATGGATGAAATAAAGTTTATTTTATTACAAAAGCCATTTAAGCCTCTTATAGATGTTGCTGTATCTGATGATATTATTATGGAAAGCTTAAACTATTTGAATACCTTTTGGAATCAATAAGTTTTATTCAGTTTGCTGAAAATAATGAGGAAATCAATCAGGAATTGATACCATCCTCTAAAAGTCTTAGCAATAGGATGTTAATTCTTCAATTTTTATTGAAGGATAAACTCAAACTAAGTAATCTGTCCACCTCGGAAGACACACTATATTTGATTGAGGCTTTAAATAAAATAAGAACCAACATAATTAACAATTCAATTGATATTGAGGTAGGGAGCGGAGGAACAACTTTCAGATTTTTGCTTCCCTTACTTTGTTCTTTAGAGGGTAGACACTTCATTGTAAAAGGAAGTGACCAACTTTCAGCCCGTCCAATTATTGATTTAATATCTCCTTTAGAACAAATGGGGGCAAATATTTCTATTAATAAAAACACAATTTTCCCAATAGAAATTCATGGTGTTAGGTTAAATCCAGGTAAATATTTTGTTGATGCACAAAAATCATCCCAATTTCTATCCTCCTTACTATTAATCATCCCATTTTTGGACGGTGAATTTGTGTTAGAAACTAATTCCAATATTAAGTCGCGTTCATATTTAGATTTAACTATTCAATGTTTAAAAATGCTAGGAATTGAAGTGATTAATACAGAAAATCACTTTATGCTCTCTGTTAGTGGAATAAGTTCTTATAATTATACCATTGAGTCTGATTTTAGCTCTCTGGGATATTTGTTTTGTCACTATTATTTATGGAGATTAAGTGCGCCTATACACTTTAATAATGTAAATCAAATCACTAAACAAGGAGATTTAATTATTCTTAAACTTTTAGAAGACCTTGGACTGAATATAACTTATTTTAAGGACAAAATTCAATTAAATGGAATTGAAACTCCTGTTCATTTCCTTAACCAAGAAATAGATTGTTCTCCTTGTCCTGATGCTATTCCAACACTTATCGTTTTATTTTGTGTACTGAATATCCCATTTAAAATTTACGGAATATCAACTTTAAAATATAAAGAATCTGACAGAGCAGTAAATCTGAAGACTGAGTTACTAAAAGTGGGTTATTACTTATTAATTAATGATAAAGAGGATTTTATTGAATTTAATGCTATTTTAAATGAATCTAACTTTTTAAAATCTGATTTAATATTAAAAACCTATGACGATCATAGAATGGCAATGTCCTTTTCTTTACTTTGGACTAAATTCCCTAACATTAAGATAGAGAATCCTAAATGTGTTAAAAAATCATTTCCCGCCTATTGGGAGGTTTTAAGTCAAATGGGTATACAAACTAAGGTTTTAGTTTAAAAATCCTTTTTCAATATAGCTTTGGACACCATTCATTATAAATTGAACTCCTATCACCATACTTAAAAATCCCATTAATTTGGTAACCGCTTCTAGGCCTGATTTACCCATATATGGTACCAATCTACTAGAAAGGACTAAACATAAATAGGTGATTAATCCAACCGTAATAATAGAACCTAAAATAATTAATCTGAACGGCCTTGTGGCGTGTGTTGCATAGGACAATGTTGCAGCTATGCTTCCAGGACCAGATAATATAGGCAAAGCTAAAGGAGTTAGGCTAATATCAGGTTTTTCTAAGGCTTCTAATTTGGATTTTTTACTCAAATTATTATTTTCCCTTGGTGTAAGAAGTAAAAATCCTGATCTGAATACAATAGCACCTCCTGCAATTCTAATAGCTTCTATACTTATTCCAAAAAAAGACATTAAATAAGTACCTGCCAAGAGAAAAAACGCTAAAATTATAACCATATAAATAGAGGCTTTTCTACTCATCAATTTTTGATACTCTTGCCCATGATCAGTAGTCAAAGCTATAAATATTGGCATTGCTCCAAGAGGATTGATTACAGAAAATAGACTAGTAAAGGTTCCTAAGAAGGTTTTAAATATCTTATCAGGTTCAATATCTTGAAGTGCAATCATTCCACAAATTTAAGTCATTAGTAACTTTAATATTGGGTATTTAGGATTATCTAAATATCAATTTATTATTTTGACAAATTAAATGCGATTTTTATCTTCCAAATAATTCTGAACATAATCAAAAATTCCATCCTTTAAAGATGTAAATGGAAAAGGATATCCAATATTTCTTAATTTTGACATATTGGCCTTTGTATAGTATTGATATTTGTCCCTTATATCTGATGGGGTATCAATAAATTCTATTTTTGGTTCAATTCCCATCGCAAGGAAGGTATTTTGGGTTAATTCAAGGAATGTTTCTGCATTTCCAGAGCCTAAATTATAAATTCCATTACTAGAAGGATTTCTATGATTAAGTAACCAAAAGATCACGTTACAAACGTCTTTAACGTAAACAAAATCTCTCATTTGACCTCCATCTGTATAATCTGGATGATGAGATTTGAACAGCTTCATTCCTCCTGTTGCTTTAATTTGATTAAAAGCATGAAATACAACAGATGCCATTCTGCCTTTATTGTATTCATTAGGACCATAGACATTAAAAAATTTTAATCCAGCCCAAAAATAAGGTTGAGTTTCTTGATTTATTGCCCATAAGTCAAAATCATTTTTTGATTTTCCATAAGGATTAAGAGGCTGCAAATCTTTTATTATTTGATGATTGTCCTCATATCCTAATTCGCCATCTCCATAAGTTGCTGCGCTAGATGCATAAATTAAAGGTAATCCATATTTGCAACTTGACTCCCAGACCGATTTTGTATAATTTAAATTTAATGCATCTAATAATTCAATATCAAATTCGGCGGTATCTGTCCTTGCACCTAAATGGACAATAGCTTGGGTTAGTTTGTGATTTTCATCCAACCATTCCAAAAACTTGGATCTTTCAACCTTAGCCGTAATTTTTTTACCAATTAGGTTTTCATTTCTTATCGGAGTAGAAAAATCATCTACGGCAATGATATCAAAAAAGTTATTCTGATTTAAGAATCCAATAAATGCAGAAGCTATAAATCCTGCCGCCCCTGTGACTACAATCATACTTTTTCTTGGATCATCACTTTAATATTGTCCAACATATCTTTTACCATGGACTCAAAATTAAAATCATTGTTCCATCCCCAATCTAATCTTGCTTTGCTATCATCTATGCTACCTGGCCAAGAATCTGCTATGGATTGCCTAAAGTCAGGCTCATAGGTAATATTAAAATCAGGGATATATTTAGTAATTTCTTTAGCAATTTCCTCTGGAGTAAAACTGAATCCAGCCAAGTTATAACTTGATCTAGTTTTTATATTTGCTTGGTCTGCATCCATGATTTGAATAGTAGCTTTAATGGCATCTGACATATAGAGCATTGGCAATTCAGTTTTTTCTGATAAAAAGCATTTGTAAAAGCTTTCCTTTAATGCATGATAAAAAATATGGACAGCATAATCTGTAGTTCCTCCTCCTGGTTCAGTTTTATAGCTAATTAAACCAGGATACCTTATAGACCTCACATCCACCTTATATTTATTCCAGAACCATTCGTTCCAACGCTCACCTGCTAGTTTGGTGATACCGTAAACGGTATTTGGGTCCATTACACAATCTTGTGGAGTATTTATTCTTGGAGTTGTAGGTCCAAATACGGCAATAGAACTCGGCCAATAAACTTTATTGATTCCGTTATCTTTAGCAATATTAAGTACATTTAGGTGACCTTCCATATTAAGTTGCCATCCAAACATTGGGTTTTTCTCTGCAGTTGCACTTAATAAGGCTGCAAGGTTATAAACTTGACTTATGTTATATTTTTTAACTAAATCAATGATGTTTTGCTTATCCATAACACTTAATGTGTGGAAAGGACCCTCCGTAAATATACCCTCAGCTTTGTCTTTAACATCTGTAGCAATAACATTACTTGAGCCATAAATTTTCCTGAGTTCTATCGTCAACTCTGTACCAACCTGTCCACAGGCACCTATAATTAATATCTTTTCTGATTGCATCCTATTGTAATCGTCTAAATTCTTAACTCAAAGGTACAATTTGATAAGATTAAGAGGAAAGAATAATTTATGCTTTCATTTTTTACACTAACTAATTAAACCATTTATTAAAGGAAACATTTCTTGTTTTTATTTCTGTAGATTTAATAATTTTAAGTCCCTTAAATTGACTCAATTCCTTTAAATTAGGATTTTGCAAGATTAATTTACCTGAAATATCATAAACCTCGATAATAAAATCTTGTTTGTGATTATTCATAATTTCTATTAAATCAAATTTATTATCAATCTTCTCAGAAACTATTTCAGTACTCGTCCCAACCATAAACTCCTTTTCGGCCTTTAATTGATTATTCAAATAATATTGGGCTTTCCATTTTCCAATTATTTTTGGTGTATTTATGTAGGTCCAAAAATAGTAATATCGACTTGGATAAGTGTGTTTGAATCCGTATGAATAATAATATTTCCCTCCAGGACTCAACCAAACTACATAGGAAGAATCTCCTGTTTTAATCCCATAACTTAGGTTCCAATAGGTGATAGCAGATGTTTTAGTTGAGGAAGTATCAAAATAGGAAGGGGTAGGTAAAGTCTCCTTTAATGTATCTAAAAAGCCGACAAAAGGAATCAACCCTTGGTTAATAATACCGAAACTGTCATTATAAATTGGTTGGGATTTCCAAAGGGATTTTCCTTTATTACAAGTTCCATTAAATGGGTCTATCAAGGTATAGTAATTATACCAGATTTCAAAATGGAGATGTGGATCTGTGCAATTACCAGCGCATCCGACTTTAGCTATTTTTTGCTTAACAAACAAGCTATCGCCAATCTTCACCATGGCTGAATTCTTTTTTATATGTGCGTAATAGATGTAAACGCCATTTCCATGGTCCACTCCTATATAATTGCCAAATCCCCTACTTATTACCGAAGTTTTATTTCTATCATATTGATTTTGAACAACCTCAACAACTTTTCCTTTTGCAGATGCAAGGACATTAACTCCAGAATCCATCTCATGGAATCCTTTCAGAACAATATCAGTTCCCTGATGCCCATCATATGTTTGAATTCCACAATTATAATCTTTGATTTTTCCTTTTACAGTATCATGATCTACGTAGTTGACTATGAAGAAGTCTTTATTTAAAGTACCTTCTAAAGGCCATTCTAATTTAGGAAATTGTGCTTTAGCCAAACAGGATACTAATAGAAACAAAATCAGTAATTTTTTACGCATTTTTGATGTTTTAACCATAAAATTAGTTTAATTTGGCATTTTAGCAAAATTAATCCTTATATTAGTAGAATGATTGACATCAAAGATCAGGAATTGGAAAGAAGAGAAATCTTAAAAGAATATAGAAACTTACTAAGAAACTCAAAAAAACACATAAACAATCAAGATAAAGGTGCAATTAGGTCTGCTTTTGAAATGGCGTTGGAAGCTCACAGTGGAATGCGTCGTAAATCTGGTGAACTTTACATTTTTCATCCCTTAGCAGTTGCCAATATTTGTGCTGCAGAAATTGGACTTGGTTCCACCTCCATTATATGTGCCTTATTACATGATGTGGTAGAAGATACTGAAATTACTTTAGATGATATTCAGGCCAAATTCGGTGATAAAGTTGCCAATATAATAGATGGATTAACTAAAATAAATGGATTGGTTGGTAAAACCAATAGTGTCCAAGCGGAAAACTTCAAGAAAATCATTCTTACAATGGCAAGTGATGTTAGGGTTATTCTCATAAAAATGGCCGATAGGCTACATAATATGCGGACTTTAGATTCTATGTCACGCACTGGTCAGTTGAAAATTGCCTCAGAAACCTTAACTTTATTTGCTCCATTAGCGCACAGGTTAGGATTATATTCCATTAAATCTGAACTAGAAGATTTAAGCTTGAAATATACAGAACCCAATATTTATAAATCAATATCTCAAAACTTGCAGGATACAAAAGCAGCTAGAAATAAATTTATTAAAACCTTTTGTGAACCCATAGATCTCAAATTAAAAGAGCTTAAAATTGATTTTGAAATAAAAGGACGGCCAAAAAGTATTTATTCAATATATAATAAAATTAAAAAACAAAGCATCACTTTTGATGAGGTCTATGATTTGTTTGCTATCAGAATAATAGTGGATGCTCCAATTGAGGTAGAAAGGAGTGATTGTTGGAGGGTTTACTCTGCAATTACTGCAATTTATAATCCAAATCCATTAAGGTTAAGGGACTGGATATCCGTACCTAAATCAAACGGGTATGAGGCATTGCATACCACTGTAATGAGTCCATCAGGTAAATGGGTGGAAATCCAAATTAGATCTAGAAGAATGGATTCCATTGCTGAAAGAGGATTGGCGGCGCACTGGAAATATAAAGAAGGTCAAACACTAGCAAAGGATGATGTTCTAAATGAAATTACAGATGAAAACATTGAAAAATGGCTCAAAAAAATCCGTGAGACATTAGAAAATCCTGAAACCAATGCAGTTGAATTTTTAGATGACTTTAGATTAAATTTATTTTCTGAGGAAATCATTGTATTTACCCCAAAAGGAGAATTAAAGAAATTACCGTTTAACTCCTCTGTGATGGATTTTGCCTTTGATATCCATACCGAAGTCGGGAAAAGATTAATAGGAGCAAAAGTCAACAAACGTTTTGTTCCTTTCAATTATATCCTAAAAAATGGAGATCAAGTTGAAATATTAACTGCAAAAACGGCACATCCAGAAGAGAGTTGGTTGGGATATGTTTCTACAGCCAAGGCAAAGTCCAAAATAAAGGAATTTATTAGAGAGGAAAAAAGATTAATTATTCAGAAGGGGAAAGAAGAGCTCGAAAAATTGGTCGCAACCTCCAATCTTAAATTTAATAATGATGTTATAGCTAGAATTTCTTCTTTTCTTAAAATTAGTAACATACCTGAATTGTATTTCAATTTAGGACAAGATATTATTAATCCAAAACAAATTTTAGAGGCCGTTGAATTTATAGAAAAGGCTGAAAAATTAGGTAAGGGATATAAAGAAAATTTAATCAATCAAGATTATGATCAATTGATTAATTATTCGGTTATTGATAAACCTGATATGGTGGAAGTTGGGGGTCATCTGAACTTAGAATATTCCTTTGCAAAATGTTGTAATCCTATTCCGGGAGACGACATTTTTGGATTTATTACCACGGATGAAATAAAAATCCATAGAACCAATTGCCCGAACGGAATTAAACTAATGAGTCAATATGGCAATAGAATTGTCAGGACAAAATGGACAGTAGGACAGTCAAAAAACTTACAAACCTATCCTGTAGGTATTAAAATTGAAGGAATTGACGGATTAGGAATAGTAAGTCAAATAACCGATATAATTTCTAAAGAGTTAAAGGTAAATATGCAGAGTTTATATATCAATTCAAACGCAGGCATTTTTGAAGGAAATATTATCTTATTTATTTACGATCTTGAACATTTGGAAAATCTGATTCAAAAGTTAAAAACAATTGATGGTGCACAAAATGTTGTTAGATATGATGTTAATGAAGACTTTAAGGTGATTTAATCAGTCTTTCTACAAATCATTAAACCATCCCTAATCGGAAAAAGAACATTTTCAACCCTAGTGTCTTCCATTATTTTTTTATTAAACGCTTTGATGGCTAAGGTTTCCTTATCTTTTCTATCGTGATCTACAACATGACCACTCCATAGTACATTATCTGCTATGATATACCCATTTGGATTTAATCTATCAATAATCAAGTCGTAATATGTTGCATAATTTATCTTATCTGCATCTATAAATACCAAATCAAAGTTATTTTTTAATTCCGGAATTATATTTAATGCATTACCAATACGGTAATCAATTTGATGCTTGAAAGGTGATTCTCCAAAATAACCATTGACCATATTATATAATTCTTCATTAATGTCTATAGTTACCAAAGTGCCTTTTTCATCTAATCCTTCTGCTAAACAAATGGCAGAATATCCCGTAAATGTGCCAATTTCTAGGATATTTTTAGGCTTAATCATTTTGCTTAACATACTCAAAACTCTTCCTTGAAAACCTCCACTCACCATTCTAGGCATCAAAACCTTTTGATAGGTTTCCCTTTCTATTTTTTCTAATAGCGATGTGCATTTGCTGGTATGTTCAACTATGTATTCGTCAAGTTTTGGTGGAAGGAAATCCATATTGTTTTATTTAGTTGGGATATATAACAAAGTATTTAATTTGTCAATATTAAATATTTCTTTACTGACCTCCAGAATATCTTCTAAACTTACCTGATTAATTAGGTCAATGTTATCTTTTAAGGAAAAGAACCTATTGTAGTCCAAATAATTCCTTGCTTGATTTTGCATTAGGAAGCTATTGTTTTCCTGCATTATTGCCATTTGACCAATCATTTGTTTTTTGTATTGACTTAAAGCAGATGATGTCAAACCATTTTTATGAAGTCTATTTAATTCCGTATAGATAAGCTTTTGACACTTTTCAAATGACTTTTCATCACAAGCAAAATAGATGGTAAAAGTCCCACTATCCTGGTAGGAACTAAAATTAGAATTAATGGCGTAAACCAATCCATTTTTTTCTCTAACTTTCATATTTAAAATAGATGACATTGCTGACCCTCCCAAAATATTATTAATTAAGGCCAAGGGAACCCTTTTGTCATTATGCTTTGAGTATGACTCTAACCCCATAATACAATGGAGCTGGGTATTATCTTTTTCCTTTTTTACTAAATTAAAATGATTGATTTCAGGCTTAGAATTTAAAGAATGACTACTTTTTGGTAATTCTTTAAAATAGGTATTACAATATTTTAGCACCTCCTTTTCTGAAATGTTTCCAGCAATGGAAAAAACTACGTTATCCTCTGTATAATTGGAATGAATAAATTTTTTAAGGTCATCTCTTTTTATTTTTTTGAGTACATCTTTAGTACCTAAAATATTAAATCCTAATGGATGGTTTTTAAAAAGGAGTTCATAAAATTCATCATAAATGGCCTCCTCTGGGGTATCGTCATACATTTCGATTTCCTCAAAAATGACTTTCTTTTCATTATCTAGTTCTTTTTCTGGAAACTCGGCATTAAAAAAAATATCAGAAAGTAGGTCAATTGCTTTTTTGGCATCTTGACGTAAAGCGCTTGCATAGAAACAAGTTTTTTCTCTTGTTGTGAAGGCATTTACTTCCCCTCCTTCCTTTTCAATGTAGTTAAGAACTTGACTGGAATTTCTTTTACTAGTTCCTTTAAAAACTGCGTGTTCTATAAAGTGGGCAATTCCATTATTGTGCTTATTTTCAAAACGACTTCCGACTTTAATTAAAAATCCGCAATGTACTAATTCTGTATATGGAATATATCTATGAATAACAGGAATGCCTGTATCAGTATATAATAGGTTAGGATAGCTCAATAAATTTATTTATATTTTTCAAATGATTCATCCATTAATTTGGACAAATCTATATCTTTTTGGGTAACGGTATTGGATTGGTCATGCGTAGTAAGCTCAACATTTATTTTATTGTAAACATTTGTCCAACTTGGGTGATGATTAATTTTATCAATCATTGGAGCTAAATCATTCATCCATTGAATTGCATCTAGAAAGCTTTTGAATTCAAATGTTTTGGATAGCGTTTTATCCCGATCGTTTAGCCAATTATTTATCATTATTTTAATAGGTAAGAAAATCCAATTTTAATTTGTGAATCTGTTCCGTCAAATCCACCGGTTAAAGGAGAATTTGTATAAGTGCTATTGTCGTAGCTGTAGGTGTTGTGTAAATAGGATAATTCAGCAAATTTAGTGTTAAGGACTGCCTCCAATGACCATTTTTCATTTAATTTATATTGATAGCAAATCCCTATTCCTAATCTTAAGGCTATTTTAGTAGAAATAATATCACTTTCAACGGTGTTAACTCCTACCAAATATTTCTTTCCTGACTTGGAATAAGCAGTATCAATGTCGTATAACAAATACCTTGATTTAGAATTGGATATATTCAAGTTTAAATAGGGTTCTACAAAAAACTTCGATCTTTTTTTAATTGATTTGTGCTTAAACAAAAATGCATCATAATAGGCAGTAGTGGAAAAATTAAACTGATTGGACTTTATGGATTTATCCTCAATATAGGAAAGTTTATTTAATTCCAATTGAAGCCTATTTCCGAATAGGTATTGAAAAATGATTCCTACAGAAGGGGAAGTGAATCCATTATTTATTTTTCCTGGTGACTCAGCTATGGTGAAGTTAAGTAAATTACCTTTAAACCCTATTTTTGGTTTAAGAATATCCAAGGCACTTGCCTCTTCCTCTGTTTGAAAGTTTGTCGTCGGTTTTTGTCCGAATCCAATATAGGAAATCGATAAAAGGATCGAAAGGAAAACTAGTTTTTTCATTGATTTTTCTGTTTAGTTTTTAAGTTTACCTATAACTTTAAATTTATCAAATACGTTTTGATTGTGAGGCGCATCTGCTAACTCCTCTGTTAAATCTTGACCTGCCCAGTGTTCATAATGTTTTCCGTTTCGCCATAATTTACTCACGGAAACATCATAAATATAAGACTGAAAAGCAACCCAAATTTCTACCCTATCTTGTCCATTTCTTAAGGCAAGTTGACTACGTGTGTATTCAGGTAAATTTTCCATTTTTTATAAATAACTTATTCTATGATACGTAAACACAGCTTGTAAACGTCCATTTTAACTATGCAAAAGTACACTTTCATCATTGGATTTGGTATTTTTATAGTTCCTCCCCCTTTTAGAATAAAAAAATAGCCTATTTTTGCAATTAAAGTAAATTTTAACTGTAAATAGAGCCTAAATTGAGGAAAAAGTCCTTAACTATATATCTTTTTTTATTAATATGTTTTCTTGGTTTTTATAAGGACCTAAAGGCCGATGAGGGTATGTGGTTACCCTTGTATATAAAAGACCTAAATGACAAGGCAATGAAAAAAATGGGTTCTAAAATGTCAGCAGATGATATTTACAGCATCAACAATTCTTCATTTAAGGATGCGGTAGTTTCCTTAGCAGGTGGAAATTGTACGGCAGAAATAGTCTCTGAGGAAGGGCTTCTATTTACCAATCATCATTGTGCTTTTGAGTATATTGCCTCTCATTCAACTACTACCAAGGACTACCTAAAAAACGGATTTTGGGCAAATAGCAAAACTGAAGAGATCCCTAATCCAGGTCTTACGGCGTCCATTTTAGTTAGCATGACCGACTATACACCAATTTTCCAAAAAAGACTCGAAAAAGTTACTAATGAGGAAATTAGGCAAATCAGAATTGATATTTTGTGCGATTCTTTGGTTAAAGATGCCATAAAGGGTACTAATTATGTAGGGGAAATTAAATCCTTTTATGATGGTACAGAGTTTTATTTAATGATCTATGAAGTCTTTAAAGATGTCAGACTGGTTGGTAATCCACCGCAATCCATTGGGAAATTTGGAGGAGACGTGGACAACTGGATGTGGCCAAGACATACAGGAGACTTTGCCATTTTAAGAATTTACGCGGATGAGAATAATCGTCCTGCTCCTTATAGTCCTTATAACAAACCTTATAAACCAAAAAAGTTTTTCAAACTTAGTCTTGACGGTGTCAAACAAGATGATTTTACCATGATTATGGGATTTCCTGGTTATACTAGGCGTTACCTTTCCAGTGATGATTTAGAGTTTGCACTCCGTTATACCAACCCAGCGGCTATAGAAGCATTGGAACTTCAAATAAAAATAGTTGAGAAGTCCATCCAAAATAATCGGAATAAAGCCATTAACCTAGGATCCTCTTATTCCAACCTTGGCAATGCCTATAAATATTATTATGGGCAGCAACGTCAATTGGCTAATAAACAAATCATTAATCGATTTTGGGAGAATGAGGACGATTTCAAATCTTGGATAAATGCAAATGAGGAAAACAAAATCCGTCACGGAAAAATCATCCAAGAAATTAACACAGCAAATCAAAAACTGAAAGTTTACAAACCTGTTATCACCTATTTGGAAATGGGAATTTTGAGTTCCCGGTTTGCTTTTAGCTATATCAATCAGTATGTCAATTTAGTCAATGCCCTTCCTCAAGGATCTAAAACCTTAGTGGATAGAAAGTTTTATGACTCTACCATAAAAATCGCCTACAAAGGAATCACCAAATACTTATCCGATTCCACCTTGGAAACCGACTATAGCATAGTAAAGGAGGAAATAAAACTGGCTTATAGAAGATTACCCGTAGGGCTAAGAAATGACTTTGCTGAGTCCGTTTTTGCCACGCCGATGGTTCCAGGAACCGATTTTGAAGGTCAAATGGATAGATATTTAGATGGATTAAAAAGGAAAAGCATCATCATGAGGGCAGATAAGATTAAAAAATTCTTTACTGCTCCTGATATAAAGGCGTCCGTTATTTATAATGACCCAGTGTTCAATTTAATGGGAAACCTGTACAACTTTTATAAACAAGTCCAAGGGATTACTACATTATCAGAAAACGCACTCACCACAGCACATAGAAATTACTTATTGGCATATAAAGAGTTTAAAAAAGGTAAGTTGATTTATCCTGACGCTAACTCTACCTTGAGAATCACCTATGGCCGAGTGAGAAGCTACTATCCGATGGATGGAAAATATTACAAGTATTACTCTACCGCAGACGGAATATTACAAAAATCCGATACCGTAGGTACAGACTTTAGAATTGATTCCACTTTAACAAGGTTACTCAAAAAACGCGAATTTGGTAAATATGGCCAGGATGATACCCTAAGAGTTTGCTTCCTTACCAATAACGACATTACCGGCGGAAATTCCGGAAGCCCAGTCGTCAATAAAAATGGTCAAATGGTCGGCATTGCCTTTGACGGAAACTGGGAATCCATGATTGGCGACTTATTCGTAGAGCCTAACCTTAGCAGAACCATTGTATTAGACATCCGATACGTGCTTTGGGTCATCGACTATTACGCAAAATCAAAGTACCTTATTGATGAACTTAATGTTCCGCCTAAAACCAGTTCGATAGAAAGGTTTTAGTTTTTCCATCAAAAAATCACAAATCATTTTAGTTTTTGTGTCATTGATAATGAACAAGTTATGGTGTGCGATTTTTTTTATCAGGTTACAGGTTACAATTTCATTAAACAATTGATTATAAGAATTTTAAGTGTAACCTAAGTGTAACCTAACTGTAACCTAAGTGTAACCTAAAATGTGCGATTTTGTTAGCGTTTCTGAATCACACCAGCCCAATCAAAGGTTGGCCATGCCAGAGGCAGACAGGCAGGCAACAGCTGACAAGGATTAAACGGATTTTACGGATTTTTGATTTCTATTATAAGGTCGCACCTACGCTGCTCATTCGAAATCGGTTTCTTAATTGCTAGAAACATGACGCACCTACGGCAATTTCGTTTTATTGATTACTAGCGAGTTATGATGTGCGATTTTTTTTACTAGAGAACGGAGAACGATGATTTAAATTATTAATATTTAGATAGTTAAGCGTTCTCTAGCCGTTCTCTAATCGTACACTGGATTTACAATCCTTTTTAAACAAGTTTAGAAGTTTTAAAGTAGAGGTTTTAGAGCCTCCGATGGAATTGATTTGAATAAGGCAGACAAAAGAAAGTTCGTGGTTAGGGTGATTAAAGTTGAACATAAAATTGATTTTTAGTAGACTATTGTCATAACTCGTCCATTTATCACAACTTGATAGAAAAAAAGTTGAAAATAGTTTGTAAGTGGTTGGTAGTGAATGAAATATTTTTTACAAGTTATCTTTATTCGTATTTTCCTTATTACCATTCAATACGTTCACCAAAATATGTAATATCAGCTTTCCCAAACCAGGACCTATTTATTCTTTTGAATTTTTTTTCACTTCAATAAGAACTTCCATGATCATCAAATAAGCCAGCCACTACTTCAAATAATTCAGGACTTCTTTTGGGATGAATTGTTTTATGTCCCCTCCATTTTTATAGATTTCTCTTATAATGGTGGATGAAAGTGCCATATTACTTTCCGAGCTCATTAAAAAAATGGTTTCAATCTCTGGATGGAGTTTTTGATTCATTAACGCAATTGCTTTTTCAAACTCATAATCGGTGGTGCTTCTTATCCCTCTTATGATATGGGTGGCATGGACTTTTAAGCAGAAATCGACTGTTAATCCTTCAAATCCCATGACGTCAATATTTGGATTGTCCTTAAATATGGATTGAATAGAGGCGATTCTGTCGTGACTGGACATCAAATAGTTTTTGGATGAATTCACTCCGACCCCAACAAAAACCTTGTCAAATAATTGACTTGCCTTAGTAATAATCTCTAAATGACCATTGGTGATGGGATCAAAACTCCCTGGGAAGACGCCTATTTTATTCATTCCTATGATGTCGGTATTAATAACATTGCAATTTAGTTGATTAAATCCCTTTTTACTATATTTAACCTGGTCGGTAATCCAACAAATCTTAATTCTGGATTGTACATCGCCTCTGCTGATATCGGTGCAATAAAATAATTTCCTAGATTGGTTGCCCTTACTTGATAAGTGATGGTCTTTGTGCTATTAGCAGGCAAAGAAATAATACTAATAATTCTATCGTCTTGGATAATGGAATTACTTATTAGACCATTTTTATAATCTACAATAGGTTCAAATCCAGCAGGAAGGAGGTCGGATATGGCAATGTTGTCCACCTCAAAAGTAGATTTGGAGCTCACAGTCAGTTTAACATTGATCAACTCACCCACCTTAACGCTATTGCTGATATTTTTACCTGACATATCCGTATATTGTTTAGTGACTACCAATCCACTTGTCATAGGTGCAGGAATTGTATTTTTAACGCCTTCCGTAGAAATGGCGTAATAACATAATCCTTTGGAAATTGTTTTTATGGTGACTTTATCCCCTTGTTTTAACGGAACACTTAAGGAATTTCCTGTAAAATTATATTTTTTAATTCCATTGATATAAACATCCACAATTGATGGATTTTGGTTCTGGATTTTAGCTAGTTTACCCAAAGCAATAAGTATCCAACTGGTTTCCTGGGTGGTATAAAGGTAGTTAGCATCCACTTGTTTAGCCAAATAATTACTTAAATAATTGACTTGGATGTTATTAGGGTCAGTTTCTAAAAAGGCATTTAGTAATAAGGCATTATTTCTGACTTCAGAATCAAAGCTCTCTAAACTATAATTGGATTTTTTTAGATTATTTTCTTTATTAATAGAATTCATAAAACTGTGATATATTGACCATTGATTGGCTTGGCCATACGTCAAGGATAGTAAAAATATTTCATCTTTACCAAATCTGCTAACATATTGCGTGTAAGAATTTAAAGTACTTAAATCAATTTTACCTATTAAAGACGACACATATAAGGCATAAATTCCTGTTATAGGACTAACTTTTATTTTTTCATTCTTATAAAAATCTTCCAAATAAAAATCACTTGATTTGGTGCCTAATTGATTTAATCCTTGATTTGCAATTTGTTTTAAAGAATTATCAAATTGACTTAAAGTTGATTTATCCACGTTATAACCCGCTTTTTTAGCTTCAGCTAAAAAATGAACAGCATACACATTTGTAAATGCATTATAATCATGACCTCCCTTCCAAGTTGGGATCAAACTTCCGTATTGGAATTGACTTGAAATATTATTAATGGTATTCTGAATTTGTAAATCCACATACGCAGTTCCAACCTCTTTTTTACCAGTAATCAATAATAAATCTTTTGCAAATAATTGAGGGAAGGCTTTGGATACTGTTTGTTCTAAACATCCGTAGGGATACCCTAATAAATAATTAATCTGTTTGCTAAATTTTAATGTAGGAAATTTAGATAGATTTAACCGACTTGTAGAATTTGAAGAAATAAATCCTGATGGACATATTAATGACAATTCGTCTTTGGTAATGCTTCCTGAGGTCCCTTCATATACATTTGGGGATAGTGGACGGATGGCAATTTCTGTTTCGTCCATTTGTTGATACATTCCACTTGTGCCTATATTAATTTTTGCGATGCCCGTCTGATTTGGAGATTTTATTTTAAAGCTAACTGTCTTGCTTTCATTAGCCCCTAGGTTGACATTAAATATTTTATTATCCATTACCAATATTCCACCTGTTGTACCGATTTTTACTTGGACATTTCCTGATTTATTTGTGGTATTAATTAAAGCCACAGGAATTTCAATTTCATCATTTGGAGAAAGGAATTTTGGTATATTAGGACTTAATATTACGTCAGGCATCACTGTAATGGATTTATCAGCACTACCTAAGTATTTATCGGAGTATAAACAGGTCATGACCCTCAATTTACCGGCATATTGCCCAATAGGTACCTCTATGGCAAAATTTCCAGAATTATCTGATTCTAATATTCCTGACCAATAACTAATCAATTTGTATCTATTGGCTAAAATAGGCACAGAAAGCTTTTTCATCATCGCCATCATATCCGCTCCAGTGGACATTTTTCCTAATTCCGGGAATAGAAATCTGTAAATATCATAAGACTTAACCTCTAATGCCAAAGCTTGATTGTAATAATTGGATATATCAGGCGTTTTGTAGTCCGTTATTTGAAGAATTCCTTCATCTACCAAAGCAATTGTTCCAAAGACTTTTTTACCAATTCCTGACTGAACTATGATTCTTTGGGTTTTATTCGGTTTAATTTGATCTGGTGCAATGATTTTAGGTTTCAATTCATAATTTGAATTTTTCACCATTATTTTCTGGAAACCATGTGCGACTACTAAATTATTATTTTCATCAAATTCATGTTTTTTAAATAAAGTAGCCGTTACATATATGTTAGGAAGGTGATTATCTGTTAATTTCAAATTAATCTCCGCTTTTTTATTTTTAACTTCAATGTATTGATAACTTAAAACACTTTCCTTTTCAATAGTAACAAGCATTTTTCCGTTGAAAGGCGTAGAAAAGACTATTTTATTATTTTGACCTACCTCATTCACATCCTTTTGAGGAGTTATGGTAATAAATCCATTTTTATTAACAGAATAGGTAGCTTGAGAATTTTGATAATCTTCCCAAACATTGAAGGGTTTACTGACATAATCAGCACTTCCTTTTTCATATAATCTCAATTCATAATCTCCAGGTTCGTGGATAGCGTCATTGATATAAGATTTTCCGTCTATATAAACGCTTTTTCTATAAATTATCTTGGTTGTTTTTTGGGATTCATAGAATTCTCTACCTTCGGAATTAATTTTTTTATTTGATACCCATTCTATTTTGGCTAATTCAATTTCAGCGGGTACTTTTTGACATAAGTTATTTTCAGGATCCACTGCAATAAAGTCAATCCTTGCAGGACTATGTAAGTTGTAAACATTATTTCCGTCATTTTTTATTCCGAGGTAATGTTTTTTGCCATATATTTTAAAGTTCTGTGACCTAATAAATTGATGTCCGCTTAAATCAATAAATGTAATTGTGGCATTAGCGTTTATATACCCGGATGTAGTAATTGAATCTAGCGTATTGGATGTATAACTGAAATTCCCTTCCTGATCGCTTATTCCTTGATAATAAATATTTCCTTTTTGTTTTTCTGACAATTTTGTAGAGCTAAATTGATAATCTGAATATTTACTTGACCCGAAATCAGTATTTTGGAAATTTATATTAATGTCAAATGCCTGTTTTGCCGCTGGAGCGCCAAAAATGAAGTCTATTTTACCAGTGATACTCATTTTATCTCCTTGATAAAGTATTTTTTTATAGGGTTTCAAGTTCATTTTTAATTGATCAGGAGCAAAATCTCTGATAGTTACTTGATAGCTATTCAAATTTGTTTGATCTCCATTTTTTAGATTGAATTTATACTTACCAGGCATAAAATCCTTTGGAACCTCATATTTTAATTCAAAACTTCCTTGGGTATTGGTTGTTTTTTTCCATCTGCTGATTACTTTTTCATCATTGGTAACAAGTTCTAAAATAAAGGGTTGATTTTTAACCGGAAGTCTATCCCTATTACGGATGATAGCAGATAGTGGAACTGTTTCCCCTGCTCTAAATAAATCTCTGGAGGAATATATAAATGCATCGTATCCAGAGGAAGCTAATTCTTTTCCGCTAATATCAAATTTACTTGTAGGTATTTCACAGGAATTGAGGTCCAAAAAGTTGCAATCTTCTTCTTTTTTAACAAGGATGTATTTTACTTTAATTTCTTTATTAATTTGTTCCTCTATATTAACTTGATAAGCACCATCTTGATTGGTTGTGCCTTCATACATTAATTCATGTTTATTGGAATAAATTTTGACTTTTGCATTGCTCACTGGTTCTGTAGTGGCAATATCATTTACAAATACGGATATATTTTTATCAGATACTCTTGAAATAATTCCTAAATTAGTTACAGACACTATTTTGGATTTTCCATCATAATAATCTTCTGTATTTGCAATTTTTACTAGATACAATCCTTTTTTACCATAGTTTTTTATTTTGGACATATCCAACTGATAATCAAATAAAGTATTGGTACGGCCGGTATTGGTAAAATTTTCCGCCCATATTTGCGTAGCATAATTTTCAAGATTGACATAAGATAAATCAGTTGATGATTCTTCTGGTGCATTATCTCCGTAGTAATAATCTCCACCTCTTATATTTTCAGATAAAAAATGAATGATATTTTCTTCACTTATTTTGTGAATAGAAACATTCACTTCTTCCGTATTTACTGTTTGAATGCCAATAGTCTTTTGTCCTGACCACAATAAGTACCTCCCGGAAGCATCCGTAAATGCAATCATTGATCTGGCATTATTGATTACGACGGAATATTCTAAATCAGAGGATAAACTTCCACCATAAAGTCCTTTCAGTCCTTGTTTTAAAATTACTTTTACTTCAGTCCCAGGTTTGAATTCCCCTTCAATCTTTAAATGATTGTCCTCCTGAGTGAGTTCAAAAGGAACATCAGGTGTTAATTTTATAAATTGTTTTGCCTTTTCCTTATCAATTGCTTGATTGGATTGAATTTCAATCCATCCCATGATTACATCCAAACCTGCATATACTTGTTGGATATCGAGGTTTTCTATTGGTTGTAGGTCAAATTTAATAGTACTTGACTCCGCTAAAGGTTTTCTTTTAAAAATAGATTGAAGTCCTTTGTTTATTGTAACCTCAATCTTTTGCGTTTCCTTGTTTTTTATTAACTTATTAGTTGATATTTCTATGATATTAGATGACGTTTTTGTCAAAAGATTATAAACTACGTCTTTGGAGTTACAAGATAGTTTAAGTGATTTTTGTAATTCTTCCGGATTAACGGGCTCTGTAAATTCGATTTTTATTTTGCCATTCACCTCATAGCTTCCGCCTTCAACATTATCCCAATAGCATTCTGATTTAACATAGCTAAATGGAGTAGTTGAAAGTTTTATATCCTCCTTTGAAATTTTTTTGGTTGTTGATTTTTCAATTTTGGAGGTCAATTTGCCGACATAATCAGTGGAAGGCATTAAGTCAGTTTCGGGTGAAAAAATTAGCGTTTTTCCATCTTCCCATTTAAATTTTCCGTTTAATTCTGGTGTAAATTCAATTAGTTTGTCATTTGTCCACTCGTCAATTTTATTTGGCGGAGCAATATTGTCATTAAAATTGAAAACAATTGGTTGATGGACATCCAAATATCCATTATTGGCGTTAGTAGAGACGACTTTTACCAATCCATTATTACAAGAATTAAGGACTAAAGCAAAAAGTAAACAAAGTAGAAAACTAAAACGGACTGGTTTCATTGAGGTAATGTTAATTGCCACTAAATTAGCAATTTGACTTTACCGTAACATCAATTGTGAATAAATTTTATAATTTAGCACCCGAATATGGATAACAGGTTTAAAGGATACTTTAAGTTCAATAAAACGGAAAGAAATGGATTTCTGATCATTGGTATTATTTTCCTTGTTTTTTTAATTATAAAGGGCTTATTAGTAACTTTCAAATCGACTTCTGATCAACAAAATACCAAGGAATTAGAAAAGATTATTAATGATAAGATTGCAAAAAACGGAATCAAAGATTCTGTTGAAGTAATCACCCTAGACCAATATCAAAAAAGGAAGGATAGATCGGAAACTTCATCAACTCAAACGTCTTTTCATCTTTATCCTTTCGATCCAAATAATGTTACTTCTGAAGAATTACTTTCCATGGGATTAAGACCCAAACTGGTAAAAACCATTATCAATTACAGAACAAAAGGCGGACATTTTAGGGAAGTTGAAAGTATTTCTAAGATTTATGGAATCAGGGAAACGGAGTATAATGCGCTTCTTCCTTTTATTCTAATCCCTCAAGAATCATCTAAAGGATTTCAAGATAAGCCTCATGAAAGGGCTAGTGGGACATCCTATTCTTCATCTTCTAATCCTTCAATTAAATACGATTTGAATACTGCTGATTCCACTCAACTAGAATCCTTAAAAGGAATTGGGCCTTCATTTGCGACCAGAATCATTAAATACCGCAATGGATTAGGTGGATTCATCAACCAAAATCAATTAATGGAAGTATTTGGAATGGATTCCAGTTTATATAAACTAATTTGTAATCAAACTAAATTAGATGCATCCAAAATTATCCAAATTCATATCAATTCAGTATCGGAAGATCAATTAAAACAGCATCCATATCTCAGATGGAAAAACGCAAAAGCAATCATTAATTACAGGAATCAGCACGGATTATTTAAATCGAAACAAGAATTGAACAACGTCATCCTACTATCTGATGAAACAATTAAGAAGATATATCCTTATATATCAATAGATTAAAATTAAACAGTTTTTTAAGCATTTCGTCCTATTTTTGTGCTAAATTTTAGAGTACAGTGGACTACCATTACAACGATAATCAAAAAATGATAGCCGAGTCTATCAGAAGCTTCGGGCAAAAGGAAATCAAACCTTACATGATGGATTGGGATGAAAATCAAATCTTTCCTAAAGAGGTGTTCCATAAATTAGGTGAATTAGGGTTAATGGGTGTTTTAGTCCCTGAAGAATACGGCGGAAGCGGATTAAGCTATTTTGAATATATCACTGCTATTGAGGAGTTGTCTATCATAGACCCTTCCATCGGGTTAAGTATGGCTGCACATAACTCCTTATGTACGGGTCACATTCTTCAATTTGGAAATGAGGAACAAAAAAGAAAATATCTTCCTAAACTAGCTTCTGGTCAGTGGATAGGGGCTTGGGGGTTAACCGAGCCAAATACTGGTTCCGATGCTGGTAATATGCTTTGCGTTGCGCATCAAGATGGTGAAGAGTGGGTTATTAACGGAACAAAATGTTGGATAACACATGGAATCACAGGTGATGTGGCAGTTGTGATTGTCAGAACAGGTGAAAAAGGCGATAGTCATGGGATGAGTGCTTTTATTGTAGAAAGAAATACTCCTGGTTTCCGTGGAGGTAAAAAAGAAAATAAATTAGGTATGAGAGCTTCCGAAACGGCAGAACTCATTTTTGATAATTGTAGAATTCCTAAGGAAAACCTTTTGGGAGCTGTTGGTGACGGATTCATCCAATCTATGAAAGTATTGGATGGTGGAAGAATATCTATTGCGTCTTTAAGTCTAGGAATTGCAAAAGGTGCTTATCAAGCGGCAGTGAAATATGCTAAAGAGCGTCATCAATTCAATCAACCAATTGCAAACTTCCAAGGAATTGCCTTCAAATTAGCTGATATGAAAACTGAAATCGAAGCAGCTGAACTTTTAACCTATCAAGCTGCAGATTTAAAAATCCGTGGTCAAAAAATGACTAAGGAATCTGCTATGGCAAAATATTATGCTTCCGAGGTTTGCGTTAAAGCGGCTACAGAAGCGGTTCAAATCTTTGGAGGTTACGGATACACTAAAGACTTTCCAGTGGAGAAATATTACAGAGATTCTAAACTCTGTACCATAGGAGAAGGTACTTCTGAAATCCAAAAGCTGGTTATTGCCAGAGAGATTTTAGGGAAGTAAGTTTTTCCATTCTTTTTAAAGATTTACTAATCCTATGAGGTTTTAAAAAACTTATAGGATTTTTTTGTTTATATAGGGTTTGACTTACCTTTATTTTGTTTTATGTTAGGGCGAAAACGCAGGTTATCCCCTAAAAATTTCAATTTGTTTCTTCGTCCTATGTATGCTTCTAAAATGGGATCATCGTGTTCTGGGTCTTTATTATTATATATTTAAGAGATTAAGAAATTTGGACAGGGATATGAGTTTGATGAAGGAAATAGGGGTTAATAAAAGGAAATATTTCCTTTATTTTGTTGCATGTTATCAAAAGAAGAATTAGAAAAGGTTATAAAGAGCATTGCACATGAGCGTCAATTGAGTGATGATGTAATTGCCTCTATCACACAAGGGTCTTTAATTACGATGGATGCAGAGGAATCTTTGTTTAAACAAAAGGTTCCTTTTGGGGACCGATTGGCAGATAGAGTAGCCAATTTTGGGGGTAGCTGGCCTTTTATCATCACTTTTTTTGCCTTTATTGTTGTTTGGATGATTATCAATAGTATTTTGTTGATGAACAAGGCTTATGATCCTTATCCATTTATATTATTGAATTTGATTCTGAGTTGCTTGGCGGCTATTCAGGCGCCTATTATTATGATGAGCCAAAATAGGAAGGAGTCAAAAGATAGGCTGAGGTCAGAAAATGATTTGAAAATCGACCTTAAGGCTGAAATTGAGATTCAGTTATTGCATAAAAAAATTGACAAATTATTTATGGTATTGGATAAAGAACATCACCTCAATCAAGGTGACTGCTAAGGTCAACATAATGGGAAATGGTAAAGTTATCCTGACTTTATTTGTTCTCTTCTGTGTAGTGGTTCTTTTGCCGAATCGGAATTGGTCTGTGGATTCCTTGGGGTATTTGGCGGAGATTAAATGGGGGGTGGAGTTGTTTCATCCGCATCATTTATTTTATAATATCGTCAATTATTTTCTTGTTCATGGTCTTGGACTTGAGGCCATAATAGTTGTCCCAATTATTAACGGGATTATTTATATTCTTATTTTAATAGTCGGATGCGGTTTTTTTGATTCAGAAATCAGGAGACTTTATTGCATTTGCTTGGCAGGCTTCAGTTATGGACTTTTGAGATACGCTACAGACTCCGAGGTTTATTTATGGCCTATCCTTTTTTCATTATTAGGCACTTTGGTGTTGTACAAGGATAACGAATCCTTTAAATCTGCTTTGTTGGGCGGATACTTACTGAGTTTAGGTTGTTGTTTCCATCAGATTCATATTTTCTGGTTTTTAGGGATGCTTTTTTATGTAAAAAGAAGGATTCCTTATCTATTAACATTTGGGATAGTGATTATTTCTTACTTAGTGGTGGTAAAATTTTATTTACATCAGCTTATCAATTTTTATAATGTAAAGAATTTTATACTCCATGACGCCGTGACTGGTCAGGTTTCTGGTGGGTTTAGATTAAAAGGGATTTTATTAGGCTTTGTGAATTTGATTCGATCGTTTATTCAGGTTCATGGGAATGTGTTGAAATATGCGTCAAGCTCCTGGTATTGGATGGTTTTCCTGATTTTGATGATTCCTTTATTAATTTGGAGTTTGATTCGATTGGTAAAAGGATTCAATTTCAGTTTTGTTAAGGATTTGAATGGTTTCCAAAAGACTGTGATAGGTATCATTGGGGTTCAGTTTTTATTTGCTGTTTTTAATGATGGCAATGCTGAATTTATGGTGATGATTCCGGTTTTAATCGGAATATTGATTTTTCAGATTTCTTATGAGATTATTAGATGGAGATTGTTTATCCTATTTTTAGGTGCTTGGAATTACAGTTTTGGGTTAATGATGAATCATTTTGAGTTAAACCTTGAGGTGAGTCCTTTAGTGCGTTTTGTGAATGCACATCCTGATGATTTGGTGATTTTGAAGGAAAGGGGAGTGGTTAATAATTATCTTTTTTATGAAAACGGACATATTCCTGAAAATACAGAATCGGTTCCATCCTATTATCAGATGAGAGGATTTGAAATGGACTCGTTAAAAAATAGGGTAATAGGCTGGAAGCAAAGGGGGGCAAAAGTATATTATTTTAAAGAGGAATCAGGCAATGAAGTAATCAGTAGGGAATCGATTGTGATGAAGGATGTTGATTTGGAGGGTTTCCAAAAAATTAATATTGGATTAAAATCGCTTTATAGCCTATCAGGGTACAGGTTATATGAGGTTTATGATCATAGGAATGGAAAATAATTTGCATCAAATAATATTTTTGAACATATCTTTGTAGTTCAAATTAAATTGAATAAAAGTCTTCTAAAGAATGATTAGAGTTACGATTAAAGAAAATGAGTCAGTTGATAAGGCTCTTAAAAGGTTTAAGAAAAAGTTAGAAAAAACTGGAACTCTTAAAGAGTACAGATCTAGACAGTTTTTTGTAAAACCGTCTGTTGAAAAAAGAAACGCAATCGGTAAAGCGATTTACAAAGAGAAATTCTACGGAGACGGAGCGGCTAACTAATAGCCTGGTTCTACATCCTTTAAATATATAGAGTCATCATATACCCATATGATGACTTTTTGTGTATATTTGAGTATTCAATAATTAAAATATGATGGAGCTAGCCGAGTTTTCAGCTTATCTGATTTCTAAAAAACGCTACTCAAAACATACAGAAACTGCCTACATTAATGATTGTAAGCAGTTTTTTGCTTTTTGTACTCAATTAGAGGCAAAGGATGAAAAATCGGAAGGTCCGGATTCTACAATTCGACTTCAATTTTTGACCAAAAACAATCTGCGGAAGTGGATTTACTATTTATCAGAATCTAAGGTTATTCCTAAAAGTATCAATAGAAAACTGAGTTCCGTTAAGGCCTTGGGATTATGGTTGCTGAAACAGGAAGTGCCAATCGAAGAAGATTTTTTTGAAGTGACTTCCTTAAAATTAGAGGAGCGGCTTCCGATTTATTTAGAAGAGTCTGAAATTGAAAGGCTTTTTTTGGATGATTCTTTGCTTCCAACTAATAATTTTAAAGAAGTACGGGATAAGCTCATTTTGAGTTTGTTTTATAGTACAGGAATTAGGTTGAGTGAACTGATAAACCTAAAAACCAAAGACATTGACTATATTCAGTTAAGGATTAAGGTTTTAGGAAAAGGAAACAAAGAACGATTTATACCCATAACTTCTGATTTAGTCGGAATTATTAAAATCTATTTATTGATGAGGGCGTCCAATTTTAGTGAGGAGAATATTTATTTAGTGGTAACTGATAAAAATTTAATAAGTTATCCGATTTTTGTCCATCGAATTGTTAAGAAATTGTTATCTTTGATAAGTAGTCATACCAAATTGAGTTCCCACAAAGTAAGACATACTTTTGCAACCCATTTATTGAATAGGGGAGCAGATTTAACAGCCATCAAAGAGTTATTAGGTCATAGTAGCTTAGCGGCGACTCAGGTATACACGCACAATTCCATTGAGGAACTCAAAAAACAGTATCATCAAGCCCATCCAAAAAGTATATAAAAAATCATTATGAGGATTGACATTCAAACAAATCAGGCACAAGTAAGTGCAGTTACCGTTGAAGGTATTAAAACTAAAGTTTTGAATTTAGAAAAGTATCATGAAGGAATTCATGATGCGAAGGTTTTTTTAAAGGAGGAAACTGATCAAAAAGTGATAGAATTGAAATTGAATCTTAAGGATTCTGAAATATTCATGAAGGAAAAACAATCCACTTTCCAACATGCATTGGACAATTTGGTAGATACTGCCAAAATACAGCTTAAAAAGTATAAGGAGAGGCATAATTAGGCTTTCAAAAAAAGTTTAAATTTTTTTTCCGAAAATCAATATTGGTTATATCTTTGCAGTCCATTTGAGAGAAGAGACTCTTAGATAGAAATTGTTTATTGATTATACACCAAAAGAATATAATGCAAATAAGCCGGTGTAGCTCAGTTGGTAGAGCAGCTGATTTGTAATCAGCTGGTCGGAGGTTCGAGTCCCTCCACCGGCTCAATTTTGTATAATTTTTTTGGGGAGATACCAGAGTGGCCAAATGGGATTGACTGTAACTCAATTGTCTTACGACTTCGAAGGTTCGAATCCTTCTCTCCCCACCAAAGTCTTTTGTACTCCAAAAAAGAGATTACCGGCATTGTGTAGTTACGCACAATGAAAGCTTCCCCTTCCCCGGCTCTGTACAATAAGACAATGGCGTACTATTAGTGTAAAATGATTTTGATGTTTGGATTTTAAAATTTCTAGAAATCAGAGTTTAATATAATATGCGGGAGTAGCTCAGTTGGTAGAGCTTCAGCCTTCCAAGCTGAATGTCGCGAGTTCGAGTCTCGTCTCCCGCTCCACTTACAATTGAAGATGTAGGTTAGCTAAAGTAATTTAACTGACTTACATTTTTGCAGTAGTAAGCCGATGTAGCTCAGCTGGTAGAGCACTTCCATGGTAAGGAAGGGGTCGTGGGTTCAAGTCCCATCGTTGGCTCAAAATGTATGTTTTGAGTTGTTTTTAGGGGCAATACCTTTCATCTCAACTCCTTTTTAGTAGATTTTAATAAAATTTTAATAAGAATCGTTTAAATTTCATAGCAGAACAAAACAATGGCTAAAGAAAACTTTGTGAGGAATAAGCCTCACGTAAACATCGGTACAATTGGTCACGTTGACCACGGTAAGACAACTCTTACAGCTGCAATCACTCAGGTATTGTCTAAAAAAGGATTTGCTCAAACGCGTTCTTTTGACTCAATTGACAATGCTCCAGAGGAAAGAGAGAGAGGGATTACCATCAATACAGCACATGTTGAGTACGAAACTGACAATCGTCACTATGCTCACGTTGACTGTCCAGGTCACGCCGACTATGTAAAAAACATGGTAACTGGTGCTGCACAAATGGACGGTGCTATCTTAGTAGTTGCTTCAACTGATGGACCTATGCCTCAAACTCGTGAGCACATCCTTTTAGCGCGTCAAGTTGGTGTGCCTAGATTGGTTGTTTTTATGAATAAAGTTGATATGGTTGATGATCCTGAATTATTAGACTTAGTTGAAATGGAGGTTAGAGATTTATTAACTTTCAATGGTTTTGACGGAGATAATACACCAGTAATCAGAGGATCCGCTTTAGGAGCTTTAAATGATGAGCCACAATGGGTAGAAACTGTAACTAGTTTAATGGCTGCAGTGGATGAATATATTCCAATTCCACCAAGAGCGGTAGATTTACCATTTGCAATGTCAGTTGAGGACGTGTTTTCTATCACAGGTAGAGGAACTGTTGCAACAGGACGTATTGAAAGAGGTGTAATCAACTCTGGAGAAGGTGTTGAAATCATTGGATTTATTGAAGATCCTTTAAAATCAGTTGTAACTGGGGTTGAGATGTTCAGAAAAATCCTTGATAGAGGAGAAGCTGGAGATAACGTAGGTTTATTATTGAGAGGTATTGAGAAAACTGATATCCGTAGAGGAATGTTGGTTTGTAAACCAGGTTCAGTAAAAACACATACAGAATTTAAAGCAGAGGTTTATATCTTGAAAAAAGACGAAGGTGGACGTCACACTCCATTCTTTAATAAATACCGTCCACAATTCTATTTCCGTACTACAGACATCACAGGGGAAATTACTCTTCCTGAAAATGTTGAAATGTGTATGCCAGGGGATAACATCACAATTACTGTGAAGTTAATTGCTCCAACGGCAATGGAAAAAGGATTACGTTTTGCAATCCGTGAAGGAGGTAGAACAGTAGGAGCTGGTCAAGTAACTGAAATCATTAAGTAAGTTAAGATAAATATTCCGAGACCAGTATCTAATTTATTGATACTGGTTTTGGATATTAAACAGGGGCGTAGTTCAAGGGTAGAATAGAGGTCTCCAAAACCTTTGATGGGAGTTCGAATCTCTCCGCCCCTGCACTATAAAAGGACTTTTTGTCCTTACATTTTAAGTATAAAGAAGAAGAGTTTAAAAACAAAAGAAACATAAATGTTTGAAAAATTGAGAATCAGTTTTGATGCTACCGTAGATGAGTTAGTGAATAAGACCACTTGGCCAACTTGGGATGAGCTTCAAGACAGTGCAATCGTTACACTGATATCAGCATTACTGATTGCTTTTGTAATCTTCCTTATGGATACTGCTTTTGATAACTTGTTTAATATGCTTTATAAGCTGACTCAGTAATTAAGTTAATCCCTTAATTACAATAGCAGCCTGACATTTTAAACCGTAGTAGAACTGTAAAATCAACTATTATTAAGTGGAATTTAACTGGTACGTCATAAGAGTAATATCTGGACAGGAGAAAAAAATAAAAGGATATATAGAAGCCGAATTGAGTAGGGATAAGTTATCACATTATGTGAATCAAATCCTGATCCCGATGGAAAAATATATTCAATTGAAAGACGGGAAGAAAATTTCCAAAGAACGCAACTACTTTCCTGGATACATTTTAGTAGAAGCGCAATTAGAAGGAGAGGTACTTCCGACGATAAGAGCTGTAAATGGTGTAGTTGGATTTCTAGGAAATAAAGACAGACCAGACCCCATGAGACCGTCAGAAGTAAATCGAATTTTGGGTAGAGTAGATGCCATTAACGAAAGTGGAGGTCAATTAGAGGTTCCTTTCTTGGTTGGTGATAGAGTAAAAGTTACCGATGGTGCATTTAATGGTTTAATAGGAACTATTGAAGAAATCAACGAGGAACGTAAAAAATTAAAAGTGATAGTCAAAATCTTTGAGCGTAGTACGCCAATGGAATTGAGCTACACTCAAGTTGAAAAAGAAAATTAATTAAAAAAGTCCGTTTGCACCGATTAGACAACCAATCGGGAGGGCGATTAAATATTTATAAAGTATGGCTAAAGAGATTGCTACGTACATCAAATTGCAAGTAAAAGGCGGAGCCGCTAATCCAGCTCCACCAATCGGTCCCGCTTTAGGGTCCAAGGGTGTCAACATTATGGAGTTCTGCAAGCAATTCAATGCAAGAACTCAGGACAAAGCAGGAAAGATACTTCCGGTATTAATTACTGTATTCACTGATAAATCTTTTGAATTTATCATTAAAACTCCTCCAGTGGCTATTCAGTTATTGGAAGTAACCAAACTAAAAAGTGGTTCTGCTCAACCAAATAGAAACAAAGTTGGTAGTGTTACTTGGGATCAAGTTAAAACTATTGCAGAAGACAAAATGCCCGATTTGAATTGCTTTACTGTGGAATCCGCTATGATGATGGTGGCAGGTACTGCACGTTCTATGGGAATCACTGTTAACGGACCATCACCAATAAACAAATAATTTATTAACAAGCATGGGAAAGTTAACTAAAAAAATGAAGATCGCAGTTGCTAAAGTTGATAAAGACAAGCAATATGCATTATTAGATGCGGCGGGTCTAGTAAAAGAAATTACTTTTACAAAATTTGATTCTTCCGTAGATATTGACATACGTTTAGGTGTCGATCCAAGAAAAGCAAATCAAATGGTGAGAGGTGTAGCTGCACTTCCTCACGGAACAGGTAGAACAGTTAGAGTTTTAGCTCTAGTTGCACCTGATAAAGAGAACGAAGCAAAAGAAGCAGGTGCTGATTATGTAGGATTAGATGAATATCTTAAAAAGATTGAGTCTGGTTGGACTGATGTGGATGTAATCATAACTACTCCTGATGTTATGCCTAAGCTAGGTAGATACGGAAAGGTTTTAGGTCCGAGAGGTTTAATGCCAAATCCAAAAGCAGGAACTGTAACTACAGATGTATCTAAAGCAGTAAAAGAAATTAAAGCGGGTAAAATTGACTTTAAAGTGGACAAATTTGGAATCATCCACACGTCCATAGGAAGGGTATCTTTTTCCCCACAACAATTGATTGACAATGCTACTGAGATGTTACAAACTGTTGCAAGGTTAAAACCGACTGCAGCTAAAGGTACATATTTTAAATCTATCACAATTTCCAGTACAATGAGTCCAGGAATTACTGTGGACACAAAATCTGTATCAGGAATTTAATTATAATTTTATTAACACAAAAAGTTAGAAAAAATGACGAAAGAAGATAAAAACCAGATTGTTAATGAAGTTGCAGAAAAACTACAAGAGAATAAAAACTTTTATGT
>Ga0114962_10000107_pt1 | contig 67539 bp, 81 predicted proteins | sample C_130820_MF_Meta_FD_87017 | JGI IMG/M metagenome (GOLD analysis project Ga0114962, IMG submission 87017) | Freshwater microbial communities from Lake Croche, Canada to study carbon cycling - C_130820_MF_MetaG | ecosystem: Environmental > Aquatic > Freshwater > Lake | place: Lake Croche, Canada... | reverse complement strand
TGGTGTGGGCAATCATACTCATACCTCCTACAAGCGACGCACCTGCGTCAAGCGCATTGTTCACTTCCTTATCAAGTCTGTACAGATTGTCGGTGATGATTGTATCGTAGAATCCCGCCGCCGCTGCTGTTGATACAAGGGTTAGAAGGATTACAATACGGTTGAGCATTTTGTTTTACTTGAATATATGGTTGTCCTGGTATTGATATCAATTTTTTTACACAATGACTATGGTTGTAATTGTGTAAAAAATAATAAAATAGTAGTCATATTTTATGTCTGTCGCAGTTTACGTGTTCTGCGTCTTCCACCGAAACCTGTTCGTGCGCTCATAACAATTTGGACTTTGACATGTACTGAATTGAATCGGTTGCCAACATAATCAGACATGATACGATCCAGGTTCAGTTTTTTGTTCGCATTGGTATTCTTTTTTGTTTTACCTGCCGGTGCCATAGGCATTATTAGGTCGAATTTAGTTTTATTTTCACGGTCTCCAAGAACTATTGCTGATATTAGCTTCTTCAATGTACGAATATCTGTCATTTTATCGTATTTAAATAATTCAGGACGTTTTGCTGAGCCGAGAAGGGAGACATCTGCAAAGTATACACGTTCTGCCATCGCTCGTTCAAAAAACGAACGAATAGCCTCCATGTCGGCTAACGTCTGCGCCTCAAACTCTTCGTTCACTTCTCTGTTTCGCTCTTCGTTACCACGACTTTCATTCACATCTCTTGCGTGATTCTCCATCATTAACTCAGCTCGCTCATCGGGCATCGCGGCATAATATTCGGGATTCAGATCTTGGAGAAAAAGCGCCTCATTGTCCAAAAGGTATTCTAAAATCTCTATTATTTTATCAGCGCCTCCACCCATATATGGGTTATACGATGTTAAAGCGGTTCTGCCATTATGAATAAGATTTACTGATGCGCCGTTTGTAACGAGATATTTGACCGCGGGAAGATCCTCTTCGTGTACCGCTTCCATTAGGAGTGTATTGAAATTATACTCTTCATCGTCGAGAGGTTCGTCAATAGAATAATTCTCATTCTCAATCTTATTTTTAGCATAGTCTAAAAACATGGAATCTGTCTCTCTGTTTGTTGCCGCCATCTAGCATGCCGATTATTATTAAACACCGAAGTACGAATAGTGAGCCTGAGTTATGTCTAGCCCGTAATTGGAGCATAGTTTCACAGCTTTATCGAATATAGGGCAGCATAGAATGAGCCATTCGTTCGGTGTATCGGCAATTAGAGACTCTGCCTTCTTTTCAAATTCGGCATCAGACATGTCCAATTCGTAAATTGTGAATTGCGTGTACCAATTCTCTTTATCGGGGCAGTTGCGTGGTAAGGCTGTGACTATACTGGGTTCAACCAGAATAAGAAGATTGGGTGTGGGATAGCGCGCCTTGAGTGTTGCACACGAATTTGCCTGCTTTAGAATATCGATAGGCTCGTAGCGGACCATTTTAATGGTTACGATATGTGTAAAAAAGTAAGTCAAATTTATTGTATTTTCTTTTATGAGTTTGAAATCTGGTTGTAGATCTCCTTCTGCTCATCGCGTGACGCCGACTTGACAACCTTCATCATGTACTTGATAACCCACTTTGCATCGGGGCTAATATGCGTGTCAAACTTGGTTACGATGTCCTCCATCTCGGCAGACCAAATGACATTGCTCATGATGACGGCGTCAATACGCAGCAGAAGAATATCCTTAATCTTGCTCTTCTCGGACATATGAACCATCGTGGACATCAGCCCGGCAAAGTCGTAGGTCACTCCGTCTTCGTTGTAGGTTGTAGGCATTCTGTTTTGCTGTTGGTATTGATGGTATTGTATCGATTCAATTTTTTGAAGCCTACTATTCCTAAAAATTGAGCCCGGCTGGCGCGTCTACCAGGATAACTAAAATGAACATGAATATCACAGATATGGAGAGCGAGATGTATGTTTTGAAGCGCGATGGACGGCGTGAGGTCGTTGCGTTTGAGAAGGTGTCTGAACGCCTACGCAAAGTTGCGGACGGGCTTCATGTAAATGTGACTGTTGTAGCACAGAAGGTGCTTGCTCAGATTGTTAATGATATTAAGACGTCGGAGTTGGATGTTCTGGCGGCTAATCTGGCGATTTCTAACGTAACCGTTCATCCTGACTACGGCGTCATGGCTTCGCGTATTATTATTAGCAATCACCAGCGCAATACGCCCTACACATTTAGTGAGGCAATGAATCTGCTGTCGCAGACACGCGACTCGCTAGGCAAGGTTGTTCCGGTTGTCTCGGTTGAGCTGGCTACATATGCGGCTCTACACAGCGCAGAGATTGAGTCACGTATCGTATACGAGCGCGACTTCCTCCTGGATTTCTTCGGCTTCAAGACGCTCGAGAAGGCGTATCTATCTCGTGATGCAACTAGGAAACTGGTTGAGAGACCGCAGCATATGTGGATGCGCGTTTCACTCGGTCTCTGGCTCGGACACCCCGATTGCCTGGCGCGGGCGTTTGAAACGTATGATATGATGAGCCAGAAGCTGTTTACGCACGCTACGCCTACGCTGTTTAACTGTGGCACGCCGCGGCAGCAGCTCTCGTCTTGTTTCCTACTTGCAATGAACGACGACTCGATTGCCGGTATCTATAAGACATTGACGGATTGCGCGCTAATCAGTAAGTACGCGGGTGGCATCGGTCTCCACATCCACAATATCAGGGCGAAGGGTGCAGCGATTCGCGGGACGAACGGTACCAGCAACGGCATCGTGCCGATGTTGCGTAACTTCAATGCGACGGCGCGCTACGTCGACCAAGGTGGCGGCAGACGCAACGGCTCCTTCGCCGTCTATCTGGAGCCGTGGCACGCCGACATTCAGGACTTTCTGCGCCTGAAGCTGAACAACGGCTCAGAGGAGGAGCGGGCGCGTGACCTGTTCTACGCACTCTGGATTCCTGACCTATTTATGGAGCGGGTGCGCGATGGCGGTAACTGGACTATGTTCTGCCCGTCTGAGGCACCTGGGCTTGCCGACGTTGTGGGCGACGACTTTAAGGCACTGTACGAGCGCTATGAGTCAGAAGGGCGTGGACGCACGACTGTGCTAGCGCAGAAGCTGTGGTTTGAGGTGCTGGATTCGCAGATTGAGACCGGCACGCCGTATCTGGTCTACAAGGATGCGGCAAACAAGAAGTCGAACCAGCAAAACGTTGGCGTCATTAAGAGTTCGAACCTGTGCAGCGAAATCATCGAGTTCTCATCGCCAGAGGAGACTGCGGTCTGTAACCTAGCATCTATGGCGCTGCCGTCGTTCGTGGCGGATGGTGCGTTTGACTTCGCTAGGTTCAGGACGGCTGTTGCTGTCGTGGTGCGCAATCTGAACCGTGTTATTGATATTAATTTCTATCCGACGCCCGAGACTCTGCGCTCCAATATGCGCCATCGTCCTATCGGGCTCGGCATTCAGGGTCTGGCAGATGTGTTTGCGATGCTTCGAGTTCCGTGGGAAGTTGTGGAGGGTGGTCGCGTCGTGGCGAACCCCGATGCCGTGTTGCTAAATAAGCGTATCTTCGCGCACATGTACTACGCGGCGGCCTCAACGTCGTGCGACCTCGCCTCTGTGGAAGGTCCGTATGAGACGTTTGCGGGGTCGCCTGCATCGCGAGGATTGCTACAGTTCGATTTGTGGAAGGTGGACCCGGTGGTGGACGAAGGGCTGGACTGGCTCGGGCTCAAGGAGCGTGTTCAGCGTGTGGGTCTGCGGAACTCACTGCTTGTGGCGCCGATGCCGACTGCGTCGACGTCACAGATTCTGGGGTTTAATGAGTGCTTTGAGCCGTTCACCACAAATATCTACACGCGCCGCACACTAGCGGGTGAGTTCATCCAGGTCAACAAGTATCTGGTAGCAGACCTGTTGGCACAGGGGCGTTGGTCGGCGGAGCTCAAGGATAAGATTATCGCACGGGCAGGCTCCGTTCAGGGGCTCAGCGAAGTGCCTACGGACCTACAGCTCCTCTACAAGACAGTGTGGGAGCTGAAGCAGAAGACGCTCATCGATTTGGCGGCGGACCGCGGTGCGTATATCTGTCAGTCCCAAAGTTTGAATCTGTTCGTACCCGATCCGGACTACTCGAAGCTGACCTCCATGCACTTCTACGCGTGGCAGAAGGGGCTCAAGACGGGCATCTACTATCTGCGGACGAAGGCACCGGTTTCTGCCCAGCAGTTTACGATTGACCCGACAATGAAGGCGGCTTCGCAAAAGCCCGCAGAGGATAAGGAGTGTCTGATGTGCTCTGCGTAAAAATCTATTTCTAAAGTATAGAATGTCATCCGTTCGCCGTGTTGTTTCACAGCGCCCATCTAATCTCTACTACTCGGATGAAGGTCCTTATTTTTACTCGTATGCCGACATAGTACAGCGTACCACTCAATACAATGCTGTACAGAATGGCAACCAGTTTACCTTCCCCGACGAAATCGCTTGTGCTGACGCGATATACGATTTGGACACTAATGCGGATAGCACTGACGGACACCAGACGTTCACAGACATGGGTAAAGAAATTAAGTTCGGCGTAAAAGGGGGACCGAACGACCATTTTACCTTCCGACTCGTTCAGCTCCGCGGACTCGATTCGACTGTGTACACGGTTGGCTCAACGTATAACACATTCTGGGTACTCGTAGACTCGAAGACCACTACAGGGATGAGATATGAACTCGATGGTTATGGCGAGATCTATATTTCTCGTGCTTAAATCTTCTGTATAAGTATAGAATGTCTTCTGCGTTGCGCGACGTTGCTCAACGCCAATCTGAAATAATGTACTCCGATGACGGTGTCTATTTTTACTCGTATGCCAAAATCGTTCAAGTTGCGAACAGTTATAACGCACAACAGCAGGGTAACATCTTTCTGTTTGCCAATGAATTAGATTGTGCTGACGCAATTTATGATTTGAGCGCCTATGCTGATAATAATAACGGAACGACCAGTGGTAATCAAACATTTACGGACATGGGCAAGCAAATCAAGTTTGGTGTCAAGGGTGGTCAAAACGACCATTACACGTTGCGTCTCGTTCAACTCAGAACGCTTGACAACTATGTAAACACAGTTGGTACCGGCTACAACACTTTCTGGGTTATAACGGATGCGAAGATAACGACGGCAATGAAGGATGTGTTTCCCCCGCCTGAGGACGATGGATGGGATTACGGGGTGGTCTATATCCAGCGCTAGGCTGTTGGGTTGATTTAGTTACAAAAAGTTACTAACTTTTCTTAACTAAGGTGACGGGGCGGGAATACGGGTTGCCAACGTCTGTATGATTCGGTTTTGAGCGTCTGTTCTTGAATCAAGTTCAGCCATCGCTTTATCGAGTTGCGCCTTTGCAGCATCTTCATTTTGGCGCGCCTGGTCTACGTCTGCTTGCGCCTCTTCCACTTCGGCTTTAGCAGTATTAAGAAGGTTGGTCTTGGCTTTCTGGTCTGCGTCAAGTTGTGTATTCAACATGTCTAATAAGGTCTTTGTTTGAGTCGATATAAAATGTTCTACTTGTTGCTGTTTGTAAAAGGTAACTCCTATCAGGGATACAAGCGTTAGTCCTACTAAGTAAAAACCGATCTTTGGATCCATCTACCGTATTCAGTTAAAAAAACGAGCCCAGTGGTTTTGGTCCGGGGCTGCGGTCGGGCTCCGTCATATCATAGATGTCTTGGGTCACACGGCGTTTCTCATACTCCATATTTGCGCGCACTTCCTCTTCGGAGGCGACGTGGCTTGATGCGAGTTGGACAAGGACACCGCCCTGGCTCGCGGCAAACTTTTCGACCTGCCGCAGGGTAGCGGCAGCCAGTAGGACTACGAGGAGCAGGAGAGCTGTTAGAGTATAGCGATATTCCATTCTATGCTCTTTTGTGAAAAAAAATGATTGGCGGGCTGCTTACATTTGAGGGTAAAAAGAATGGCTGAACTCTTCCTTTCTGTGACCGACGATATGCGCGAACTGTATGAGGCGGCGGCGGCAAAGTACAACGGTACTCCTTATGAGGAGCGTGATTCGGGTTTTGATGTGTATTGCGACGCCGACTACTATCTGACGTACGGCGCGGATACGGTGTTTCTGCGCTTTGGAATCGTAGCGGCGTGTGCTATCAAGAACGGCGGCGGTCGGGCGTACTGGCTGATGCCGCGGTCATCGATTAGCAAGACACCATTTATGTGCGCAAATTCCATGGGTCTTATTGACGCCGGCTATCGCGGGCAGCTTATGGGCGCGGTTCGGATGGTTCAGGATACGGGGCTATTTACTGTTATTTCTAAGTCGCGGTACTTCCAGATTGTATCGGGTTCAGCAAAACCATGGGCTCGTATTGTAATTGTAGGGCTACCGGCTGACATGCCTCACGCTGTGACGGCACGTGGTACGGGTGGCTTCGGTTCGACGGGCTCTTAACTAAAACGAATGTAGTTATTTGCTACTATGATGTAATGGCAAATAAATAGTATATATTTCTCTACTTATGACGGCGGGTTCTGCGCACTGAGCGGCGGCGGCGGTGACCTCCCCGAGTTGCTGCCGGGCATTTCATCGCGACAACTGCGCCTAGCATCTCTACATACGATTTAACGACCTCTAAACCACTATACAGCTCATTTATATTCTGCTGGTTCTGACGCTCGGCTGTACCCGGTTTGGCTAGAGGAGGCGCTGGGTTAGGCAGTAAAGCCGCGAGTTTGGTCGCGTGTGCTTTGACCGCATGTATCGCCTGGCTGTAGCTCTGACCAATATCACCTGTAAGACTGTTCGCACTCATTTTATTTAGTGCTATGTTTTTTAACGGTGGCGGCGGGTTCTGCGCATGCGGCGGCTGCGACCGCGGCGCGTCCGGCGACCACCTTTAGCGGGGCACTTGCTATAGACCCAACGCGCATTTTTAACGTGTTCCATATCGTTCTCAAACTGAAGAACGCCGTTGCCCTTGCCAATATAGTTTCCCAACTTAACAGTCGGGGATCCAACTTGGTTCTGCTTCTTGACCTGGTAGCAAACACCGACTAAAAAATTATCCATTGTATATATAGGCGTGCGATTTTTATTTTTTATTTTAGTTGTGTTACATAATAGCACTAATGTTGTTGGGCAGTGCCATGATTTGCGTGCTGTAATACTTCTCAATTTCCTTGAGGTCGCGGAGCTCCGCCGGCGTAACCAGGTTGATGGCGACGCCCTTGCGACCAAACCGACCGCTGCGACCGATGCGGTGAATGTAGTTCTCACGCTGCGCCGGCATCTCGAAGTTGATAACCAGGCTGATTTGCTGGATATCGATGCCGCGCGCCAGCAGGTCGCTAGATACGAGCACGCGAACTGAACCGGCGCGGAACGCATTGATACACGCGCGACGCTCCTTGGGGTCCATCTCACCGTGGATATAGGAGACCTCAAAGTTGTTCTCTTGGAGACGCTTCGCTAGCCACTCCACCTTGGCGCGCTGATTGCAATAAATAATTGCCTGGTTGATGTTAATATGCTGATACAGGTCACATAGACAATCAAACTTCCATGCCTCCTGGTCCATCACGACATAGTACTGACGGATACCCTCAAGAGTCACCTTCTCAGGCGGTAGCAGAATGCGAATCGGGTCCTTGAGCATGCGGTTCGCAATCTCTACAACCTCATCGGGCATCGTCGCCGAGAAGAGCGCAACGTGCGTAGTATCAGGGAAACCCATATTGAGAATACACTCCATCTGCTCGCGGAAACGCCCCTCAAGCATCTGGTCCGCCTCATCCATTACGAGCACCTTGATATGGTCGCGGCGGAGCCCACCACGCTCCATCAGGTCGTAAATACGACCAGGGGTGCCAATAACGATTTGTGCGCCACGCTGCAGCGCCGTCAGGTCATCGCGCACGGGCGCGCCACCAGTTGCCATCAGAATTGTTGACTTGGTGTGCGCGCCGATTGACTTGATTACGAGCTCAATCTGCTGCGCAAGTTCACGCGTGGGCGCCATGATTAGAATCTGCGTATTGGGGTTACCAGGATCCATGCGGCAGAGCGCACCAATGCTAAACGCACCCGTCTTACCAGTACCACTCTGTGCCTGCGCAATCACGTCATGCCCACCCTTGATAGGGACGATTGCGCGCTTCTGAATTTCAGACGGCTTCTCAAAGCCGAATGCGAATACTCCACGAAGAATATTCTCAGGAATCTCCATATCTTCAAAACCTTCATAGACTTTTACATTAGGGTCCATTTTTTCTTAAATGAACTCTGTAAGATTAAAAGGCTTCATTTTTTTAGGTGGTGTGCGCCTTTTTGCGAGTTCTCACTAGGATTAGTCTTCTTGTACGTAGACCAATGCTGTGCGGCTTTATACTTATAATATGTCGTAGTTTTTTGTAACTATAAGATACAAAAAAACTAGCCCTGGTGGGGGTCGAACCCACGGTCTTCCGCTTAGAAGGCGGACGCGTTATCCACTGCGCTACAGGGCTTCAATAGATGAAGCTGTGCTGCGTTTAAGTTCAATTTTAAGGCTTAAAACGGTTTTATGTGTTGTATGTAATGCAGTGTCATTTGTGTGTTCAGCCGTTGACAACAGAGGAGAAGAAGGCTGAATGGCCGTGTGGCTGCACCGTCCATACGCTGTGCGGCTGGCGTCTCTATATGAATTATTATTGGACAGGCGCTGGCTTAGAGGGTGGAAACGTAGTGTGTGAAAATTGTAACACGATTGTGTTTAGACCTACACCAAATCCGTGGCTCGCTGAACAGGCGGCGGCGGCTGATGCGGCTGTGCCGCGGGTCGAAGGTCTTAAAAGTCAGGCTGCTTTTATAAAAGACTACAAACAGGTTCGTGCAAATGATAGAGTGGCTGCGACGGCGTTTCGTCAGTTTTCTGCTGCGCTGCGGATTCGTGCGCGGATATTTCATGGTATCATTCATGAACATATTACAGCCATTCGCGCTGCAAAACGCGAGGCTTTGCTGCAAAATAAACTAAGTAACGAGATGATTGCAAACAGTAGAGCAACGGCAAAATACAGGGCGTCGTTAACACGGTTCAAAAATAAATACGGGCTGAACGCATCCGAAACGAGGCTACTAAAACTGCATAAAGCGCGTGGTAACATTTGGAATTCGCGACCGGCATGGCTGATTCAACGGAAGTTTCGCATAAGATTATGATAAATTTGAATCCGCTTAAACCAAATCTTATTAATGACATAGAGATACAATGCGCTTTTGTCCTGTATGTGATTACTTCCTTTACCTTGCCGGCAGTGCCGATTCGTCATCCCTTACGCTACAGTGCCGCCAATGCGGTTACAGTGAAGCCCTGCAGCCAAAGTCCGCACAGGAGGCGCTCGTGCTTGAGACGACTTTTAAATCATCTGGAACCTCATCGGGTCTCGGTGCGAGCGGCGTGACTGTTAATGCCTACACCCTTTCCGACCCTACGCTGCCGCACACGCAGAGTCTAAAGTGCCCTAATGCGGCATGCACATCGGCTGCCGACAAGAAGCTACGCGATGTTATCTACATTAAGACTGATTCGGCGGGTCTGAAATTTCAGTACATCTGTACTGTCTGTGAAACTCAGTGGCGAACTTAAGATGGACGAATAGAAGAAAGGAATATAGAATGCCACCCAAACCGGTTGGCGAAATGAAACGGCTTGTCAGCCTAATTGACCGTGGCGACGCCGATGCTTTTTTTTATCCACAAGATACTGACAATACGGTGTTTCAGCCCGATTTCAAACCCTATCATAATTTTACACAGGAGACGATTGAATTACCGTACACTGGCGCTGCGACATGGGGACAACGTATCACATTTACGTTGCCGTTTCCATGGCTTGGCGACTGTCTTAATTGGGTCGCGATACGATTTAATCCTGAGAGTTGGCTTCCCGGTGATGCTATACAGGGACTACAGCAGCCGGTGCCGAATCGTTGGACATATAATGACATTCCTGGGACGTGGACATGGGCTGCCGCGCTGGGCTCTTCAGGAATACAACTCGTCGAGATGGAGGTCAACGGAATTGTTATAGAGCAGTGGTCCGGCGATTGGATTGATGTGTGGCAAAAGCTCTTTTTGGATACGTCCCGCAGCGCAGGGTGGCGCGACTCTATCACGGGCAGCCATAACACGAATGTGCTGTCTTCAAATACACAACAGCCTGCGGCTGAAAAAGTGATTTATCTGGACAACCAAAACGAACGTATTAATGTTGCGCAATTTGACGCGAATGCGACGGTACTGCCTACGGAAGACGGGGAAGTGTACGCATATTTCCCTTTTTGGTTTGCGCGGCGCCGTAATGCGGCGTTTCCGCTGGCGTCAATTGAAGGTGAAAATGTGCGTTTTCATATCACATTTCGCCCGTTTAAGGAGGTTATTAGGCGCGTGCTACAACCTATCAATTGCGATGAGACGATGTTGGGACAACAAATCGTTTTAACCAACAATGACATCTCAATTCCTGAGAATTACACGGTGATGCTGCCTGGTGTTCAGCCCAATTTTACCCGAGCGGTACTGGTTTGCGGCTTCACCCACCTTGAAGGCGAATTACGTAAAGCCTATATACATAATGCGCACGAATATCTAATTGAACCAGTAATTACGCTTCCCTTTAACGAGCCATTGAAGTATCTGATTGGCGTTCCTGACGGCGATACAATTACCATTTCCCTACCACTGGAAGCGGCAAATGGACCCGTGCGCGGGCTAGTATGGTTTTTGCGGCGAAAGGCGGTGAGGCGCTTCAATTCATGGACTAACTACGGCGCCTATTTGGAGGACGAAGTTGACCCCATATATAAGCCACAACGATCCTTAATGACACGTGCTACGTTACGCGTTGGTTCTGTTGTCTGGGCGGACCATGATGAGAATTGGTGGCGTGCCCGCGGCGCCATCGCCTATCCTGGAGGCATCCAGACATACAATTCATTCATTTATGCGTACAATTTTGCCCAGGAGCCGAACAAATTCGGACCCAGTGGGTCAATTAATACAAGCAGGGCGGAGATGCGTCTAGATCTAACTGTATTACAGCCGACAGGTGTAGACGACAAGGAGTGGGAGGTGCAAGTGTTCATTTTATCACACAATTGGTTACGTTTTCAGAACGGGCTTGCCGAACTCGTATTTACTGATTAGGTTTTTGGCGTTTCTGATTACGCTCTGCCGTCTCTGCTTCATGTAGACGAAGGGCTGCGATTGCTGTTTCATCTCGTACCGAATTTAGCTGAACGCGCTCTGGTAGTTCATCGCCTGCTCTGTTGAATCGAATATGTAGGGCTTGCGATAAAATAAGACGCAGACGCGTCCTGATAAGGAGCTTGATTTGGCTTGCAGGCTCTACTGTATAGGAGGCGTAGTCCATCACTTCATGTTTGGGATAGTAGTCCGCACCCATCGACTTGGCGACTTCGAGTACTGTTGACCACGGAGTTGTGCGTGGCGTAATGGCGTCCAAGTAACCTAGTGTGCGTGCTTTCTCTGCTTCGTAATCCATCTATCTTATTATTTGTGGCGCGTCTTTATATAGAATCTAAAGACGCTTGGCTCTACTAGGATAGATGGATAGTGTTGAAGAATTTGCCGCACAGTTATTTTCGAGTGAGCCCAAGGCTCCGGGTTCCGTGGACCTGACCTTTGATGTTGAGGACCAGTCCGCACTGTTCGAAGTTCTACTGCTCATCGTTACGTACGGAATGAAAAAGTGGTACGGACAGCGTGTTGATATTACGCAGATTACTGAGGTCCATCTCAAAAAACTACAGGAATACTTTCTGTCGTTTAATATGAATTTTTTGATTGATAAAATTCCCGAGCCCGGAGCCTATATGATTGATAACAAATCGTATACTGAGAAGAGTCGTCTTGAGGATATGAATTTTACTGTCGCGGCAAATAAGCATTTGTGGATTATACATTTTTCCTTTATGCGCTCGTTGTAAACTGGACTTGTTTAACAATTCTGAGTTTATTCGTTTTGATAAAATTTTGGGTATTGAAGGAGGCTCTCGGCAGGTTATTTACATACAGAGGGCTCTTCTGTGCGCATAAATAAAATATATATCGGTGTGTACCTGAGGGTGGCGCTGGTGGCTCATAATGGACTATTTCTTCGCGCGTTTTGCCGTCGTTATTGACGACCAACCAATGGAGCCAATCGGCTTTTGGAGCATCGGGGTCGGACATTATAAGGGTATATAATGTATTTGATTCCCCTTTGAAGAAGACAACGGGCTGCGACTTGGTATTTGATTTGGTTAAAGCCTGCCCAGAAACGGTTTTGCCGCCATAACTAACTTTGAACATCTAATCTATACAGTTAAATAGATGGAGTGTCGCTTCTGTCTAGACGTCGGAACTCTCGATAATAAATTTAATCCACTTATTGCACCATGTCAGTGTAAGGGTAGTATTAAATATGTTCATAAAAACTGTCTAAACATGTGGCGACGAACAGATATGCGACCTGACCAGGATATTCAATGCCCGCTCTGTAAAACAATCTATAAATTACGTTATCTTACTTTAGTATTATTCGAAGTGATTCCACAGTATGACGGAGTTCAGCGCCTGCTTTTTTATCCATTATTAATGATGGTCGTATGGAACTATTGGTTATTGGTTCTAGTGTTAATAAAACCTGACAGGGCGGACCTCTATACGAATTTGGTTAATGGCAATAACCGTATTTGTGATAATTTTATATATTCGCAGACTTTTATAGCTGGAATCTATGTATCTACGTATATTTATCATTTAAGAAATGTACATGACATACGGCGGTATATCGAAACCGGAAGAAAATTTATCTGTATACCTGTAGCAAATATTGCTGTATTCTATCTTATGCATGACCATGCTATCGGAGCAAGCATTATTCATCACTTTTTATTACCATTGTATTTGATAAAGCACAGAGAAATTCTAGAGACTATGAACGGTCAACTTGGATCGTAGATACTCGTTTAGAAACGAGCCATCCCAGTCTTTTACATCCATTTCGAGCCAAAGACCTGAAAGCGGCTGAAATAGAACCACGGTTTCAATTAAGTAGCCGGCGCTTCGTATCAGATGAGCGGTGGCAAAAAGTTCAACTAGTAGTTCAAGGCGGCGCATATCGTTGGCTGAGCCGCCTGGCTGAATTTGAACGAGTGCTTTGTCAATAATAATATCCGCTGACGTGGTTAATTGCTCGTCTTCGTACTGAACACGCGCAAGAATTGTTTCAGCATTGATTATCCAATTGTTGAGAATTTCGGACTCCAATTTACACAAAAATTCGCGTACAACGGACCAATCTTCAGACGTCGGCTGCCTGTAGAATAGTAGATTACGCCCTTGACGAACTATATGTGTGCCGCCCATAAGATATAGCTCCGGTAACAGATTAATTGAGGGTATCACTGATTGACTTGTTCTGAACCAGGCGCTAATAAGGTCGCAGCGGAACTCTTGTGGAGGGGCATAGGGTATAGAAGAGAACCGTAGCAAATCCATACGATACTTTACATAGCGTAAATTATAGAGGGTTGTGCGAATTTTATGAATAATTTGTACAATATGTATGAGTGAGGGGTGGTCCCACCTTTTTTTTGGATAGAGACGGTCCAGTGAATCCAAGATATCTTGATAGGTTATGTTGGGTGGTGTGTGAAGTGGGTCGCCGGCTAGCGGAAACAAGAAGCGAACGACGCGCTCAATTACGGTCTGATTTTCATCAAAAAAGAGCGAATCTTCGGCAGCTATTTTTATGGTCCACACCACGTCAGATGCGATTGGGTCTTGGGTGCCGCCACTTTCAGCGCGGTACATACCGATTACACGTAGAATATAGGCTCGTATAAAATGCGACCACTCGTTCTGAAGGTCTTTTTTAAGCACCCAACTCGGTAGACGCCAGCTTTCGCCGATGGGAAACAGTGAACGTGGCTTCAGCATATCGATGTGTCCGTTGTTTTTAATCCATGCGGGAAGCGCTGTCGCGTGCTCTTTAAGAAAGCGGAAATCTTCACCCTGTAGTGTATCAATTGCTGTCCGTAGAGAGCGCGATTTACCTTCAAATTCGTTGCTGCTGAGACGATATTGTGTGGCGCTAAACCAGGTTAGTAGCGGTCTATGGACTTCGCGGACGAAGCGCGACAAATTGTGCTCACCCTTCGAATACGAAAAGGTTAGGGTTTTACGTGCGCGGGTTACACCCACATAGAATAGCCGGCGCTCCTGTAAAATAGACTCTTCGTCTTTCTTTTGCGGAAAGACGTCGTCGTTGAGCCGCACCAGAAAGACGTGGTCCCATTCCAAGCCCTTCGCTGAATGCAGCGTGCAGAGTGTCACATCGGTCTCGCACATGTCGGTGGCGTTGCGTAGAACACGTACTGGAACCTGTTCACGGATAAGTGTCTCTTCGTACGCGTAGAGAACCGAATTGAATTTGGAGAGGATGGCAATTGTTGCTGTGGGGTCTTGCTCTTTAATTTCTAGAATTTTGTTGTGAATATAATTGCGCTCATCACCAGACCTATAGAAGTAGCGCACTTCGGGTTTTTCTCCTCCTTTATTTGTTGCTGTCATGCGCTCCTTGTGTGGTAGCGTAGGAATGTGTCGCATAATGGAATTTGCTACGGCGACGATGGCTTCTGTTGACCGGTAATTGATAGAGAGTTGGAAGTCTTTGACGTTTTTCACTTTGCGGTGAAAATCCAGAATATAGTCTACGCAGGAGCCGCGCCAGGTGTAGATATTTTGCGCATCGTCGCCCACAATTGTTAGAAAGGCACCAGGATGGTGTAGTCGCTTAATAATTTCGTATTGAATTTCGTTGATGTCCTGAAATTCATCGATGATAAGATAGCGTAGCCTGCCAACCCACTGTCTGCCCTTATCGGATGTGAGAAATTCGAGAAACTTATGTGGCAACTCGTCTACATGGTAGAGATCCTTAAGACGGTCTGGATCTTTTTCTCTCAGAATTTTATTGGCGAGCGCGTGAAAGGTTCCGGCGTATACGTGGGTCGGTCCAATAAGTGATTCAATACGCTCTTTCATCGTGTCGCTGGCGTTGCGACTAAATGTGGTTAAAAAAATAGAATCTTCGCGGACGTTATGATTCTGAATAAGATAGGCTATGCGCGCCGTAATGGTTGTGGTTTTTCCTGAGCCGGCGCTAGCAAGGATGCGAATATTTGTATGCGGGTCGTATTCTACGATAAGCGCCTGTTGGCTATTTAGAGTGAGGTCCTTTAATGGAAATTCGAGGACTACGGATTCCATAGGTTGTTAAGTAGCGTTCATCTTAAATGAGCGTTTTTTGGTAAATTTGAATACAAATTGGTTTAGTAGAGTATAGTAATAATGACCTACATTTATAAACTTGAGGTTAGTACGTTCTCGAAGGACAGTGATGAGTATTACGCAAGCCTAGAGGGTGTTTCGGAGGCTGCATACGAAATCTTTACACACTATTTGTTTGTCAATAATATTATATATGATAGAGAGGCTATTCTAGAGTTGGTCTCGCCGGCGGCGATTAAGAAGAGTCTTGAAGAAGAAGAGACAATCTATAACAAGCGTCACATTAGGGCTCAAATAATTGCGGCTGGTAGTTTCGAGCTACATGTTGTGTGGCTTAAACTCAACGACTAAATATAGTACAATGACCGTTATTATCGTAGGTGCCGGTCTTTCGGGCTGTGTTCTCGCCGAACAGTGCGCTGCCGCGGGCAAGCGCGTTATAATAGTTGAGAAGCGCGACCACATTGCCGGTAACTGCTACGACTATATCAACGAAAAAGGTATTCTGATGAGCAAATACGGACCGCATTTTTTCCATACGTCGTCTGAGCGGGTCTGGTCGTACGTGCAGCGCTTTGCCGAATGGGTTCCGTACAAGGCGCGCGTAGTGGGAACGTATAAGGGTGTTTCGTTTCCTGTACCGGTAAATATAACGACAGTGAACCGGCTTCTAGGGAAGGACATTAAGACAGAAGAGGAGATGCGCTCCTTTATGAAGACGCAACAGCGTCTAGGGGAGCCGACAAATTCGGAAGAAGTGGCGCTTTCGCGTGTCGGTGCCGATTTGTATCAGATGATTTTTCACGGTTACACGAAGAAACAGTGGTCGTGCGAGCCGGCTCTACTAGACCCGTCTGTATTGGCGCGAATCCCTGTGCGCTACACATTTGATGATGGGTATTTCGGCGATTCGTACCAGGCGCTACCGAAGGGTGGCTACACAGAATTCTGCAAATCAATTATTGCGAATCCGCTGATTGAAGTGCGGCTTTCGACCGATTATAGGGCGTTGGATTTTCCTGACGCGGAACTAGTCTTTTATACCGGACCGATTGATTTGTATTTTAAGGACCGCGGCTTCCCTGCTCTCGAGTATCGGTCGCTGCGCTTTGAAATCGAAGAACGCGACGAAGACCTGTTTCAAGAAAACGCGGTGGTTAATTACACTGATGAGTTAGTGCCTTGGACGCGTATCTGCGAATACAAACATATTTTGAATCAGCAGGCGCGCGGCACAACAATTGTTAAAGAATTTCCTAGCGCAGTAGGTGAACCGTATTATCCGATACCGAATCAGCGTAATACGGACCTGTATGAGACGTATAGAAAGATGGCGCTGGAGGAAGAAAAGAAAGGTGTCTATTTTGTGGGACGATTGGCGAACTACAAGTATTTTAATATGGACCAGGCAATCGAAAATGCGCTTGATGTCTTTCAAAATATATCGTTCTAAGTAGGGATGCATATCAGTCAAGAATGGTATGAAATACTTCTGGTGGTCGTTACTATTGTATTGTACTCGTTCTATATTTTTGCCTATCTTGGTATCCTAAAAGTCTACGGTGAAGAGTATATTACGCTTCTAGTGACTCTGCGTACGCTAATTCTAGCAGGCTTTTTACTCTATTTTTACAATCCGCTTAGAAGCAGTTTTTCATATGGTCCGGCGCTGCCGACATTTGCTTTTACTGCCGGTATCAGCTTGTTACTTTTTCTGGACAGATATGATATAGAAAATCTGTTTCATTTTATATTACACGATAAACTTATACACAAGCCCGACAAAAAATGCGCAACGTAAGTAAATGGCTGGCAAGACCTACAAGTTTCCGCGCCGATTCAGCCGCTCATACTGTATGAAGAAGCCGTGCGCTAAGATGGGCTTCACTGAGCGCGCCTCCTGCCGCCCGTACAAGAATTGCTACAAGGGTGGCGCGGTTTCAAAAAAGCAGAAGAAGAGCAGCTCAGCACGCGCGCACACGCACAAAGTGAATCACCCGAAGTTTTTTTACAAAACGGAGCACACTAGCATGACCTCGCATCCGATGAGGGGTGAGCCGTACGGAAAACGGACCGTGGTTGTTGTTAAGAACGGCAAGGGTTTCGCGCGCCACGAAGAGCTAAATAGTGTTGGACACTCTTCTACCATAAATGAGAAGCGGCTCAAGAAGAGTGAAATAAAGGAAATAACAAAGGGGAATTTTGTTCCCGGTTTACTTGACGGCGTTTAAGTTCAGGCAGAGTTATGTATGACTCTAACAGCAGGTCTCTATGTTGTTAGAATCACTTTTTATTGTACTACTTATTTTGGTTTTCGTGGTTATCTTTTATAGAGCCGCTATACACGAGTATACTATTTTACAGAAAGACTGGTCCGAAGAGGATGTCAAATGGTCCGATCTGATTGGTGAACGAGCACCGCTTGTTGTACGTGCTGTTCCTAAAACATGGACACGGTTGTGGACACGGGCGCGCACGGCAAAATTCGGTTGGCCGGTGGTCTTACAAGAGGGCGGAAAACGGGTTCGGACAAGCTGGTCATCATGGCTCCAGTCAAAACCGGCGCCTTCAAACAAGCAGCGCATTGTTAACGAAGCCGACTTGGCTTTGGCGGCGGGGCTACATGAACAGGCTATTGAGGTTGGACTTCAGTTTCGCAGACCGCTTTGGCTCCCTGGCTCGATGGCTGTGAGTGGACTTACTGCGCATGTAATACCGCCTGGACCCGATTGTTTCGTTGGATTGCGGAAAACTACGGCTGAGGCAACCTGTTGGTTGGCGACCGACGGGACACCTTTGCGCCTTTGGATAGCACATGAAGGGGCAACAAAGGGTGGCGATTACCTTCCAAAGAATCCGTACGGACGGGACCCCTGGACACTCAAGCCCGAAGAATCCCCCTGGATCTCCGAGCTCAAATTCCTGGAAATCCGGCTCCGCCCAGGAAATCTATTCATTTTGCCGCCGCATTGGTGGATTGCGCTGCGGTGTGACACAAATTCGGAGGAGCCCCCCTTGAACGGCTCATGGTTTTGGACATGCGAATTTCATAGTGCTGTCTCATGGGTGGCTACACGTTTTCATTCACCATGATAGAATGAGCACCTATGATATCTTGTATGCTTGTCTCAAAAGCCAAATTGCTGCGATAGAAACTACTATTGATGAGACAGGCAAATTGGCACAAGGGTTAGATAAATTATCTGTACCAGTTGAAAATCTTCTAACAGCCGATTTTAACGAAGTGCGACACTACAGAGACTCCAGTTTTCGCAAAATACAATTTCAGTTTAAAAAGGCGCCCGCGCTACAACATCCTCTTTTAGAATCCCAAAAAGGGAAAATTATTACATATGAAAATCTATGCACGCTGGTACGTGAATATATTTACAAAAACGGGCTCTTAGAGGCAAACGGACTCATACGCTGCGATGCATTTTTGAAGCAGATATGTGGGGTTGATACAATAACTTTTATAGGCTTGCTGCGAAATTTTAACCGAATCATACAATAAAATTGATTTCTTTAAGTGAAACTTGAATTTACTAAATGCAAGTTCTACACGATCCCAGCCATGAAGCTGTGATTGAACTAATCAATACACGACGACATCTATTTATTACAGGACCAGGTGGCGTCGGTAAATCTACACTTGTTAAGAAGATTGCGTTAGAAGTTGAAGGCGTGGCGATTACCGCGATGACCGGCTGCGCTGCTCTGCTGCTAGAATGCGGCGCGCGCACTCTTCATAGCTGGGCGGGTGTCGGTCTTGGTCAAGATAGCCTTGAGAAGACCGTCGCGGCGATTCGTAAGAAACCACGGGCTAAGAGTGCGTGGATTCGGACACGGACTCTGGTTGTAGACGAGGTCTCGATGATGGACCCAGATTTCTTTGAATTCCTGGATTCCGTGGGGCGGGCTGTTCGTAAGCAGCCTAGTGTGCCGTTTGGCGGGATTCAACTCGTTCTGGTCGGCGACTTCTGCCAATTGCCGCCGGTTTCCAGAGAGGAGGAGACACACTTTGTATTCGAATCAGAGCTCTGGTCCAGCGTAATTAAGACTGCTGTCGTTCTGAATAAGATTTGGCGACAGACCGACCCTGTATATCAGCGGATTTTGGGTGAGGTGCGTATGGGTCAGCTTAGCGCGGAGAGCGAAACAGTACTGCGTGGGCGGATGGGACTGAAGTGGCAAGATGAGGCAATTAAGCCCACACTGCTCTTTAGTCTGAACCGCGATGTGGACAAAATTAATACGGCGAATCTAAATGCGCTTGAATCAGAAGAGCATCGCTTTGATGTTAAGACGGAGTTCGATTCGGCGCGCTGGTTAGCCGAATATCCTGGGCTACCGCGTCCAGCACGTGATTCAGACGTCGTGCGATTTGCGGTGGAGCGCCTGGATAGGGACGCACCCTACGTGCCCACACTCTTTCTACGAATCGGAGCGCAAGTCATGTTGACCAAGAACATGCCCGATGAAGGATTAATGAACGGCTCACGTGGCATCATCGTGGCTATTAATGACATAGCGGGCTGTCCTATCGTGCGATTTAAGACAAAAACAATGGCAATTACACCTGTCACCTGGTGGTCACCCGACTGTCCGCATATCGGTCGTTCGCAGGTTCCGCTCAAGATTGCGTTTGCGCTGACCATTCATAAGGCGCAGGGAGCATCCATCGATTCGGCGCTGGTTGATATCGGCAAGAGCACGTTTGAATACGGACAGGCGTATGTGGCGCTGTCACGAGTACGCTCACTAGAGGGGCTCTATCTCCACGCAATCGATATTAGCCGCATTAAGACGCATCCGCGAGTGCGGAAGTTCTATAGGGAGCTTATGGCTGCCGCGCCCGTGAATCCTGCTCCTGAACCGGTTGCTGTGCTGCCAGTAGCAGCGAGCGCCTGGTCTCTTGACGGTGTTCATGAGTCTTGGCTTCCTGTACTGAACGCTGCCTTGGCAAGGGTACCTCATTTGGAACCATTTGTCACCGCAGCTCGCGCGGTAGACCCGTCTATGAAAGGTGCTAAGGTCTATCCTGCGCCTGAAAATGTGTTTGCAGCGTTGCGACTGGGCATCGACGATGTAAAGGTGGTTATCCTAGGGCAGGACCCGTATCATGGAGCTGGTCAGGCGATGGGACTCTCCTTTTCGGTGCCCGACGGGGTCGCGTCGCCGCCGAGCCTCAAAAATATTCTGAAGGAGCTGCGAGCCGATTTGAACATAGAAGAGTGTAAGAAGGGCAACCTGACAAACTGGTTTAACCAGGGTGTTCTACTGCTAAATGCAATTCTAACTGTGGCTGAGGGAAGTCCGGCGTCGCATGAGAAGAAGGGGTGGGAGCAGGTGACGGACGCACTTCTTGCTGAACTCTGTGCGCGGCGTAAGGGAATCGTCTTTATGTTGTGGGGCAAGCACGCGCAGAAGAAGGGGCTAATGATTGGCTCGGAACACCATGTTCTACTGGCAGCGCATCCCAGTCCGCTATCCGCATACGGTGGCTTCTTTGGCTGTAAGCACTTCAGCAAGGCAAATGAGCTGCTCGGACTTGACAGGGCGATACAGTGGGTAGAGCAGTAGAAGGGCAGCCAGTATAAGTAGGATAAACGGTATATAATCATAAAAAGGGATTGTTCGAATTAGAGGAAGCTGGAACGGTCTGTGTATGGTGATAAGATTTAGTTTTTCCAGGTCTGCGAACTGCTGTTGGATTGGTTTATAGAACAGGCGACACTGCTCTACGATGATTTTTGCTGTAGGCTTGTCCAGAAGGTAGGCGCCAGCGCTGTAGATGGAGAGCCCTGGTTTGGCTTCGATGCGTGGTAGGTCTTCGCTGCGCAAGTCCACGTCGTTTTCTATGAGGAAGAGCCAATTGTACTTGTTTTGCTGTGCGAAGAGCTGTATTATCGCCATGTGCGTAATCCAGCGGGGAAATTCTGGTGATGTGCGCTGGTTTGCGACCGCGCGCGGGTCAAATTCGAAGGGCTGCGGGACCTGAACATAGGTTTTGCGTTTCGGGAGGTCTAAGATGCCGGTGGGCTCTTCTGCGTCGATAAGCGGACGTTTAATTACAACAACGGATTCACGTTGTAGATTCATCCCTATGGAATGGGTTGATGCATGTTTTTTGGAAAACACGCAACAGCGAAGCGGCAACAGCGAAGCGGCAACAGCGAAGCGGCAACAGCGAAGCGTTTAAAACTTTACGAAGCGGTTGAAAAATGCAGTCTGTCCTGTGGGAGAAACAGGGATATCGTTCACTCTGCCGGCGGCGCAGGCGGCTAGGCGAAGATTACATCCAATTCAGCGCGGCTAATCGTTGTGGGACCGACAGTTATATAGTTTTTCCACTCATTGTAGTCTACACCGTTTCTGTCGCCAATCTGATTGCCGGAGGTCGCTGGCTTATTGGTTATAAGACCAGTGGCAATCGCATTTTGACGATAGACATTGTTGGTGTACAGGGTGCGGGCACGGCGCCTGCGCGTTAGTTCAGAGGCATCCATTCTACTCCATGTGAATGACTTTTAGCAGGGGGTGCGATTGTATGTATAATGGGAGCGGGTCGTGAATCTGATAGGTGGAGAGGAGGAGTTTAGCTCCACGTTTTGTTAGGACGTAGTCTACGTCAGATATCATCATAACATCCCAGTCTTTCGGTGGAGCGACGTTTTCTATATTTTTGTTGGCGTGATTAGTTCTACATATTAGCGCATGTTCAGCTTTTGTGTCGAGAAACTGGGTCCAAGCCTGCCGGTGTGTTAGCATTTCTTGAGCCTGCTCTGGACTTAGCGAAAGCCGCGCTCCTGGACTAAATCGTGTATCGTGTTTATAATTGTTCAGAGTTGGCTGTATCGGTATAGTTGTCACTGAGGCGTATTTTGGTAGGGCTGCCGGGACCTCTTTAGAACAAAGATAGAGGTGTGTTTTTATTACTTCTATTGGCTTGTAAGCGCAGAATTTACAGTTATCCATTACATATAATGGAGTTTGTGTTTACTGGGGCTTGACGCGGATTTTCCCCTAAACGAAGAAAAAACTTGAGGAGATGTTATTCGTGTATCATGCTTATAAGAAACTCTCCCGATACAATACTGAAATGAGTGTTGTCCTGCCCAACTTTGTTATTCCGGTTCTTCCGAGTATTGAAGTGAAAAAGCCTATTGTAATGCGTCGTCGGCGAGCGAATTCCACGTCAAGTGCGCAGACGCCGCGCCCAAGCATGCTGGACATTGAGGTGGAGCCGTCCAAGGTGGCAGGTAAGTTGCGTAAGAAGCATGAAGAGCCTATTTTGGTCGAGAACCCTGACCGATTCGTGCTGTTTCCCATTGAGCATCAGGATGTATTTAAGATGTACAAGGACCTCGTGGCGGTGCGCTGGATTCCTGAAGAGGTCGATATGAGCAAAGATCTCAAGGACTGGAAGCTGTTGACTCCGAATGAGCAACACTTTATCAAGCGCATCTTAGGGTTCTTTGCTGGCTCGGACGGAATCGTTAATGAGAACCTGGCGGCGAACTTCGCCAATGAGGTTCAGTACCCTGAAGCCAAGGCGTTCTACACGGAGCAGATGAGCAATGAGACGGTCCACTCTGAGACCTATTCGCGCCTGGTTGACACCTACATTGAGGACAGGGTTGAGAAGCTTGAAATCCTGCGCTCCATTCGTACTATGCCTTTCGTTCAGAAGAAGGCGGCGTGGGCTATGCACTGGATGCAGGGTGAGTCGGCAGATTTCGCTACACGGCTGATGGCGTTCGCGGCGGTCGAGGGCATCTTCTTTAGCGGCGCGTTCTGCTCTATCTTCTGGTTCAAGCAGCGCGGACTGCTGCCTGGCTTGACTACATCGAATGAGTTTATCTCGCGTGATGAAGGGCTTCATACTGACTTTGCCTGTCTTCTGTACAGCAAAATCGAGAACCGGTTGTCCAAGACGCGCGCTCATAAGTTGATTCGTGAGGCGGTCAAGATTGAGAAGGAATTCATTACGGAGGCGATTCCCTGCGCGATGATTGGCATGAATTCTAAGATGATGAGTCAGTATATTGAATTCGTGGCGGACCGAATCCTGGTACAGCTTGGCTATCCCAAAACGTTTGAGACAGCGAATCCGTTCTCGTTTATGGAGCGCATTTCACTGGAGGGCAAGGACAACTTCTTCGAGAAGCGCGTCACATCGTATGCGCTTTCTGGTGTTGGAAAGACAGCGGAGCAGATGTCATTCAGCATGGATGCGGACTTTTAAACTACATGAGTAGGGGATGCGAGCCTTCGTCATCAATTTAAAATCCCGACCAGACCGATGGCAGCGAATGAAACGAATTTTCGATGGCTCTGATATTAAGATTAGCCGTATTGACGCCGTTAGGGCTGCGGACCCACACCTTGGTGTTCTAAAATCTTTTTTAAAGGCGCTGCGAAAGGCGCGCACTTTAGGGTTAGAAAACGTCTTGTTGCTAGAGGATGACTGTATGCCTACTGCGGGTTGGAAGGCTCGTTGGCCCAAAGTTCGCTCGTGGCTCGACGAGAATCCTGATAAATGGGATTTATATAGTGGCGGCAACTGGGCAATCTGGTTTCCACACGAAGTTGGTCGCATTGATGATATACGATTTTACGATCCTGTGTACAGTTTGGCGGCACATTGGCTGTACGTGCCGCAGCGGTCCTACGAATTCCTTATCGACTATTATTCGCGCATTGTTACGTTAGCGCCGGTGTTACCGCTCGTGGGTATCGACCATCACAATAACTTGTTTAAAATGGTGATTTCGGAGCCCTTTATGGCGTATCAAAAATCTGATTTTAGTAATACAAAACATACATACCGAAATACAGAACGTATGTTTTCACAGGCAGAGCGTAATGTGCGACGGACACGCCGCGCTAGAAGCCCGCTGTCGTGGGTGGGATTTGCCAGCCGTTGACCGTCCAATTACGAATGATGTCGTCTCTCTGACCGACACCATTCGCATTCAACGTGTTTCCCATGCCGTCGTCAACGAAGAGCCACTTGCTCAGGAAGTCGCCGTCGGCAAGTGTAAAATTCGCGTCGCCGTGGCTGGGGTCATGCTCTTCGTGGTAAATGGGACCCGACTGTGAACCATCGAAGATTTGATTGTAACCCTCCATGATGTACCAGCGATGATAGTCAATCTTATTATTCTCCTTGTCAATCGTGTAGGGACCTACGTGCGCAGACGGAAAACGCGTTACAAAGTCGCTACATGCCGCCTTGAAATTATTGATGTAGTCGTCCTGTGTTACGGCGTCGTTGGGAGCATAGGAGCCCACCTCTACATATTCGGGATGGTGATTGTGAATTTCCGTGGTGGCGCAGATTCGCACGCCCTTTCCAAGGTCGTCGTTATTCATATGGCGACTACGCAGATTAGGGCGCCATCCATCCGGTCCAGGCGCCGAGCAGTGCCGCGGGGCGGGATTGTAGGTTCCTGTTGGGAAGAAGGCGTTACCGAACTGTGAATCCTTGTAGGCTAAATCCTGGACAAAATAGACCCACCAGTACTTCTTCTTGATGAACTCCTGCTTTGCGACGCTGTACCGGAATGAACGGTTCTCGTTCATCAGACATTCACCTGAAAAAGGCTTATCAGCGGTCGGTATGTCGTAGTGTGCCAGGTCCTTGAGTTTGTAGGTCTTGCCGTTTAGCGGCGGGTAATTCGCAGCGGGTATCGTAAACTCATAGTTTCTAAACCCATTCGGATCGTCCGCTAGTACTTCGAGCCACAAGCGCATCGCAGTATATGTCTGCGTCAACCGCTCGGACATCAAGCCGAAGTTCTGTGCAAGGTTGATATTTGTAAACGCCTGTGTCCTCTGGTCATACGTTACATATTCAACGGCACCCCCGAGAATGACGGCGGCGATTTGGGCAGTCGGACCCATAACAGGCTCAGCGACTACGGATAGGACACCGAGTGCCGTCTCAAATAGATTGGTCCACGGCGCGGTTGTGGGGTCAGCAGGCGGGTCCGGTGTCTGTAACATGTTTTGGACTTCAATCAAAATATTGCCGTTCGTCGTATAAATAAGGTCCAATTGACCTATAAGACTGAGCAAATTCTTTTTAATTTGCATTATTTCTTCGGGCTTCAGGTCAGGCCATAGCGTCAGTTCAGCTGCTGTGGACTCTGCCGCGGGCTCTACGAAGGCTTCTGCCGCGGGCTCTACGACGGCTTCTGCCGCGGGCTCTACGACGGGCTCTACGACGGGCTCTACGACGGGCTCTACGACGGGCTCTACGACGGGCTCTAGGATGGGCTCTAGAACAGGCTCAATAGGCAGAGTGCGCTTAAAAGCAGGCTCTGCGCGACTACGTGGGCGACAGCAACAAAACATCTAATGTACTAAATGTATTTATGACTTTAAATGATTATATAATATGTAGACTATATAAATGGTATACTGGACTGTCTTACCTGGTCCACTGGGTTGGGCTTCACTATGGTACCAAGGAGCTTGGTCTGCTAAAAAGAATCCTGGACAGACTCTTGTATTACCCGCAGCAATGCAACCCCCTGGTGCGGGTGGAACCCGGCGCTCTCGGTCGCGTCGCGGACGTAAGACCAGACATGCGATGCGCGGTGGGGCTGTCAAAGAGGAGGCGCTCAAAGTTCTTAAGAACAATAAGTTTAACATTGAGACTTTTCATATGGAATTGTTGAACGGAGGACGTTCGAATCCAACTACGCTCGATGGGTTCACATTTCGTGCTATCGGACATGTCAACCTCTATCTACAGGCAAAGAGGGAGAAGGAGAACGATAACAAGTACGTTGAGGTCCACTTTATGAGCGACCACTGAATTTAAAAAATTGATATCATCGTGTTGTCATAAGCTCCAAGCCAACAACTCTTTGCAAAAGAAACAAAGATGTCTACTGACCGTGACCTCGCTATTCGCTGGTCTGAGAGCCGAGACCAGACACATGAAGGCTATATGGCGGCACGCGCATGGTTCCTCGGTGAACTCGGACCAGTACCTGAGTTGGAGAAGGCGTATGCCCTTGGTAAGCGGCTTCTGCTCTGGGTTCAGCCAGTAGCGGTAGCGCCACACGTCTGTAGCGGCGAGCGCGTGGACAATGGACGCCGTGAGTACTTCGAATGCGACGACGCTGATAGTCCGCGTTGCCCGTCGTACCGTCCGCCTGCTGCTGCTCCTGCTGCTGCTCCTGCTGCTGCTGCTGCTGCTGCTGCTGCTGCTGCTGCTGCGCTGGTAGCAGAAGAGGACGAGCGTTGCAGTCGCTGCGATGTGCGCAAGTTTGAGTGGGTTCGCGTCGGCGGGCGCAACGACCGCGGCTGGTATTGCGAGCCCTGCTGGAACGAGCGCCGCTACACGTAAACAAAAACAAAACAAAAACTATGATTTTTTGTTTTGTTGAAAAAATTGAAATCACAATGGTGGCGGCTGGTAGTATCAGCCCCCAGCCACAACTCTTTGCCAAAGAAGCAAAGATGTTCTCTGACCACGTTGCCGCTCTCCGCGCCCGCGTTGCCCAGCGCAAGACCGAGCTCTACCAGCGTGAGCTGAACGAGCACCGCTGGTCCGTGAGGCGCAACCTTTGCGCCCTCGCCGACAACCGCTTCCTCGCCGAGCTTGAGAGCGCCATCGGACGCGCGTACCAGCCCTCCCGCTACCGCGCGGTGCTCAGGACCTACACGTGGGAGGAGGTGGAGGCGCCGATTCGCGCCGGCTGCCCACCTCTCGGCGAGGTGCTCACGGGCACCGACGTCCTAGACCGCGTCGGTAACTGCCTTGCGCCCGGCTTCTTCAAGTGCACTTTCCGCCGAGAGCAGCTGCGCGGGCAGCCAGAAGAGCGCTTTCACGTCGAGGTCACCTTCGTCGCCGAGGGCTTCGAGGCACCCAAGCCGCCTTGCACGTGCGTTCTGCGCGACCGGACCGTCGGGTTCTGCGAGATCTGCGGCGGACACGGCAACCGCGCGGTCGTGAATCCGGAGGAAGAGGACTAAACAAAAACAAAACAATTATTTACTTTTTACTTTTTTACCATGACACCTGTGCCCAGATAGGTAGATTATTTTTAAAAATTTGAAACTTACAGTAAGTAGGGGAGTATAAATCAATGACAGAATGCTTATTTTGTCTTGAAGGAACGTCGGAGGAGGTGGGTGACCTTCTAATATTCGATTTTACGTTATACGAATTTGCATGTAAGTGCAAAATATACACACATGTAAACTGCTGGACGAATTTTACTATACATAAAGGGCACAGCGAATGTCCTATTTGTCATAAAGTGTTTTCTGAGGTTACTGTAAATCGGGTGTATCAGATTCGACAGGTTCCAACAATTGTTGTTACTGTCGTGCCCGAGAGTAGATGTACTAATTCAAAAATAAACTGCTGTGTTGGTACGGTTGCATTTGCGGCGATAATTGGCTTTATTCTGCTTAGGGAAATCTCCTAATGTTTTTGTTGCGCGGCGAGCACGCGGGCACGGGCGGCGGCGCGGCGCTTGCGCTGGTGGAGGCGCCGCGCTTCGGGGCTGTCACGCTGCTCTTGCCGCTGCTGTTGCCGCTGCTGCCGCTGCTGCCGCTGCTCACACTCACACATCTCGTTCGCGAGCCCGGCAGCAATGTAGGACTGGATGGTGTCGAACTCCGACAGGGACTCGTTCCACAAGCGGTCGCCGCGGGTGCGCTTGAGCTGGGCAGTCTTCTCACCCTTGCGCTGCGCCTTGGCACAGCCCTTCTTGGGCTGGGTGCGGCTGTGGTGAGAAGACTCGCTGAACGTGCCGTGCGTGCGGTCGTCGTCCACTTCGGTGAGCTCGAGGTCGAGACAGACGCTCTCGTCGCTATACGACATTCTCTGCTTCTTTGGCAAAGAATTGTGGTTGGGGTTTATACTACCATTTGGTCGGTCAGTAATTTCAATTTTTTGTATTAGATGGTGCACCGCGCAGCTGAGTGATGTGAAGCCGCTCATAGAGCAGCATAGACGAAAGTAACTTGGCATCCCTACAGACCTTCCATGCATCCGCGTAGGGGACAATGTCCAGGACAATGACCTCACCCTCCTCAAGGAGTCCGGTTGCCTTGCCACGCATCGCGTCCAGCTCGGCACGTGTTACGTTGCGCTTATGGTAGAGAAGCCGCAGAAACTCGTCGCAGCCGCCGGCGCTTGGAAGCATGCCGATGTGGGGATTGGCACCAGGCAGGTTGTTCGTGAGCTCAGTGAGGTCGATGAGGTCGGTTGCCTTGAGAATCATGCCGGTCTCCTCAGCGAGCTCCTTTGCCGCAACACCTGCGAAGGCGCCGCTGCCGTCGAGCATTCCTGCCGGCAACTCGAGAAGACCATCGCTACCGACGGGGACACGCGGTTGGCGAGTCAGGATAACGTAGGTCTCGCCCTCGCACTCCAGGAGAACAAGGATGGAGACGGCACCACCGCGCAGGAAGCAGATGCCTGGAATCCTGACGCCATGATAGTAGGCATGCGCCTCAATCTTTAGGAAGCCGACACGTGGTCCGAAGTAGTCGACACTGGAGATGAAGACCTTTTCCACCTTAATGTTGGGGCTGACCTTTGCCGCCCAACTCAGAAGGAGAGGCGCTTCAGCGCAGCGCTTCTGGTCCAAGCCAGGGGCAAACTCGATAGGCACGGAGATATCGTTGATTACGATAGAAGCCATTTTGTTTTCTTGGTAGTAGAACGAAAAACGGGTGGATTTCAATTTTTTATATCATGCTACTAAAGGACGTGTCTGCCGGGTATAAACCATACGCAAATCTATTTTAAGAAGCATGCCACGATGGCGTAGAATATATGTAGATAGACCTGGTTTTTTTATAGATAATCTACATACGAAAGGTCAGTTCTTACGTATTATTAGAAGTTATGACGAATTCTTTAACGTTGCGTATAGAAGAATGCACGGTGACCCGCAGGTAAGCTAAAAAAAGAATGATGTGGAGGGCTGGATGAACATATCAGGCTCGCATTGGGTTTAACTGAAAAAGAGCGTATAGCACCGCGTGCGACAACAAGGGCTGGTTAGCTGGCTTCTACCGAAAGCCGCGCGGCGACCGCGAGCTCCGCATAACCATTTTATGTCTATTCTCTATTCAGCCAGTACAGTGCAGCGACTGGACGGGGGAGGGTGTACCCAAGGAATCAATGGCTCTTCAAGCAGCCACCTCGACAACTAACTAAGGGCTTAACATGACTTCAATTTTTTGGTAAAATTGAAGTCATGACCGGCTTATGAGAGGATGTTAGACCCATTCTACGCCAAAGAAGCAAAGAATGTTCAGCAACAAGATTTACGACTTTGTCAACGCGGCAGAGCAGCGCCAGCTCGAGCTCAAGAAGGCGCTGCTCGAAGCTCGGCGGCTCGAGTGGCTCGGTACCGTCAAGGCGTACATGGAGTCAGACTTCGAGCAGAAGATTGCTGACGCGTGTGCGCACCACAATGAGCTGCGCGGCATCGAGACGCCGCTCTACTACTTCCATCACACGGATGGGCTAATGGATGGTGTCGGACCCTGGATCCGCTGGACGGATATGTGTACGCACACTGATTTCCTCGACCGTCTCGGCAACATCCTCTGCCCTGGACGCTTCAGGTGTCGCATGACGCGCTACGACGGCGCCCGGAGCGAGAACCGTGTTATCACGGCGTCGTTCTGGCTCAAGAGCTTTGAGCCCGTGAAGCTGCCGTGTCTGTGTGTTGGCGCTGCCAGCAGTGGCTTCTGCGAACGCTGCGGCGGCTACAACGCGGAGGTGAGCTGCGACACGTGTGAGATGCCGATTCAGGGCGTGATTCAGGTGGTTACGGGCGAGCGGCTGTGCGCTCACTGTGCTGACACAGCCCGCACTGACGACGCCGAGTTGTGCAGACTCAGGCGCGAGCGTGATTACTGGTGTCCTTGTGGAGACCCCGCTGTCGTTTGCCACAACGGTATCTGCCCCGCACACGGACTTGTACCCCATGCAGTCGGTCGCCGACCAGTGCTGAATCCTGAGGATGAGGAGTGAACTACGGCTTCAGATGCGAAAAATCAAGAGTCTTAACCTTTGTCATCACGCCAATCTCGTCGCGTTTGTAGTGATTGACCTCAAAACTCATAACGTAATGAGATGAACCCCACGGATCTTTGTGCCATTCTACACCACACATAAAAATATCAACCTCTGCTCTCTCGTGAACCAGAGCAATAATAGAGCGCTCACCTTTTTCAGTTGCTCTGTTTATATATTCAATGATATAGACATCCTGCATTTTTATTTAACTACACTGGGTGTGTTTAAATAAGACGTAAAGCGGCTGGTTGTGGAATAGCATAATGGAATTTATATATGTACTGTGCGTGGATGGTGCTGAATGGGAGGATATTGTGGTATTTTTGTTAAAGGAGGAGGCAATCGAAAAGTCGCGTCAGTGTCCGAAGACTAGACTAGAGATATTTAGTAAATCTGAAAAAGGCGGTTATAGACCAACATATAACTATTATCTAAATGGCGAATATATTCAGCTATAACTAGGTCCACTCAACTAAGTAGCCCTTCTTCAACTCGCGCACACCGATGCGCGTGTCGACCCACATCTCATGATAACTGACGGTACATTCAGGAAACTTGGAGTTAAGAGCCTCTACTATGTCATCTTTCGTCAAAAGAACTCTGAATGCTGTTGAATAGACGCTGGTGTCTTCGGGGCGGAAAAATGAGGTTTTGCCGGCGCGGGCGGCTCTCAGTATGGAATCCGTAAATTCGCTATCTACGTATAGTTTAAGCGCATCGTGCTTCTGTTTGCCGGTCAGCGTCTGAAGATGGCTGCGGCTGAAGGTCTGGGAAAAGTACATTCTATTCTTCGTTCAGACTAAAATTGATTTCATATTTGGGTTTTATTTGTTCTACTAAATAAAGAATGCTTTGCCTGGCTCTTCTAGCCGGGCTTCTACCATGCGTAATAGCTCTCCCTCTCGCTTCTAATTCGCTTATCCTTTCACGCATGCCTGTCGCGGCGGGGGCGCCGGCGCAGCCTGTTTATAAGGCGGCTGTTCTCGAGGAATGGACGTCCGGCTCTACCGGTTATTCACTGAGCCAAACCTGGAACACAACCTGTACGAACCTGCCTGCCGATGGTAAGATTCAACCGAGTCTACCGTATTTGACGGATGTGTATATGCTGTGCCGCGCTCTGCCCGCCGGCTCTGGTACTACCGTGCTGCCTGCTACAACCGTTGTAGGTCGTCTGACTGAAGCCGGTACGTGGTCAATGGTGACGGAATTCGGCTCTGTTTTCGTCAATGGTTCATCGCTTCATTCGCTTATGCTTGTTGAAAATGTAATGTATATGATTGGTGGCGGTATCGGAGCTCAGCCGAACTTCTTGGTTGGCGCTAATATTTCAAATGGACGGACGTTGGGGACCTGGCCGAGCACAAATAATCTGTTCGAGTTTGTTCTCTACAACAATAGTCTAAATGTGCTCGGCAATCCTCCGGTAAATGGCGGAGGTAGCGGCACAGTGGCTCCGCCCGTCATTACGAATACCATCAGTCTGGCACAGGGTGGTCCGTATGTTACATCGACCGGCTGGAGCATCACGGGTGCACTTTCCGTTCCTGAATCGCAAACTGTTGTTTGGTTTATGGTAAGTGTGCCGAAGCCTTCTATCGTTCGGTTTAACATTTCGTCGCCGCTTTCAAATGAGACCTTTGGTCCTCCACCGAAGGCGTTTGTGGGAGCGGCGCAATTCACGCTGATGACCGGTCGCTTTGAACAGACTGGCTACACCATCTACATGACCAATGGTTCGCACATTGTCTCCAATACGCTGACGGGTTTGCGAACCAAGGCTGGGTATAAGATTGTTGCGCATGCGCCGCCTGGCTGGAACTATAATAGCGCTGTAGCGCGTTTCCCTCTGGTCACGCCCGTTGTCAGTCCGACGCCGTCTGCAAGTCCGACAGTTAGTGTTACGGTCAGCCCTGGCGCCACCATTAGCCCTGGTGCTTCAGCCAGTCCTACCGCCACTCAGTCTGCTGTATCACCTACAAGTTCGATTGTAGTGAGCGCTTCCGGAACGCAGACTGTCAGTATTAGTCCAACTGTATCATACTCATCCGCCCCTTCTGTTACAGGGACACCAGCGGTGACAAGTAGCCCTGGTGTAAGTCCATCGGTATCTATGACACCTACTGGGTCTGTGACACCTACTCCGTCCGTGACACCTACTCCGTCCGTGACACCCACTCCGTCCGTGACACCTACTCCGTCCGTGACACCCACTCCGTCCGTGACACCCACTCCGTCCGTGACACCTACTCCGTCCGTGATACCTACTCCGTCCGTGACACCTACTGTGTCTGTTACAGCCACTCCATCTATGACAGGTACATCGACTCCTACAACGACGCAGACGAATACAATTACACCAACGCCGACGTCCACCTCGACTCTGTCTACCACACAGACTCCTTCGCCTTCTGTTGGTGCTCTAGTCAATGGTATTTCTACCGGCGCCGCGGCGAGCGCTCCTTCTTCAAATGCGCCCTCTAGCGTCGCAATCGCTGTAGGTTCATGTGTGAGTGGTATTGTGATTGCGATGGTTATCATGGCTGTGCGCTCTCATTATAATAGACGCAAGGCTCTTACGAGCAAGTGGGCGCAGCATGGAAAGAGTCATGCTAACCGCATGACGCCTGGTCCGACGCTGGAGATTTCCCATAATCCGGCGGTGCAGTCGTGGAGACAGGCAAGCAACCCGTCACTAACGGCATCAATGAGCGTGCGGCGTATTGAGACAACGCATACTCGAAAGACGTTCGATCCGGTGATTGTTTCGCGGGATTAGAAATTGTCTAGGCATAATCAATAAAAATTTGAATTGGTGCAATTTATATTTTTATCTGTAATAAATGTTTCCGGTCAGTCGCGCTGAACTACGTACTATTAGTGATATCAATAGTATAACAAGATATGCTACTATTAGTTACTTCGTACAGAAAATCTACAACGATGTTCTGTTGGCGGCGGGGCGCGGTGAATACACATACAATTGTTCTATCCAGTTGGACAATTCGATGATGGAACGGGAACCGGCTCAGGTGCCTGAAAATTGCGTGCCGGATGTGCTGGTGCGGTTGCGTATTCTATTTCCTGGGATTAGCATATATAGCTTGACAAATAGGACCCCTCCTATACTGATTATCGACTGGTCGACGGTGTAGTCCCGTTCTGTAGGCATTGATAGAAGCCGTCGACCAGGTATTCATTTAGCTCCGGTGTGGAGACGGTTTTGTATTTGTAGATGATAGTTCTGAAAAAGAAGAATTCGTAGAGCGCTAACAGGGTGACAAACGATATATGTTCTACGAATAGCTTGTGCCAATCGATGGCTATGTTTTTGTATTTGACGAGGGCTGTACACAAGAAGAATACAAAGAGACAGACGACTGAATATAAGATAGATGTGTTTACCAGGGTTGTATTGAAATTGTGCCGGTCTTGCGCGGCGGCTGCACCTGTGGCGTCTACCGTCGACCTGTTCAGCTCCAGATTTACTATATCTAGAAGGAGAGCGTGGGTAAAATTGGACCACGTGCCGCAACCGGAGATGAAGGGCATATAATAGGTGTTAATTGTATCCAGAATTGCGTTCTCTTCGCTTTTGCTCACGTAGAGAAAATAGAAGATGGACTCGAAACTTGATATGAAAAAGATGTGGAGGCTGCCCTTGAGCACGAAGCCTACTACAAAATGCCAGACGGGTGTTGGCTGCGGTTTTTGTGGTGTGCGTCGTGGGACGAGCTGGAGTGGCTCTAAATTGAGCGAACCACCCTTGTCGGATAGTACAATGTACGAATCGCTATAGGAGAGCGGTCGTTGCATCCCTGAATAGGATTGAGAAGTGGTTTTATATGGGTAAATTACTCTGGCTTCCGGCATCTGCGTTTAAAATTGCGAAATTCATTGGATTGGCTCAAAATTTTTTTCTTTTTACCAAGTATAAAACAAATGCCTTCCGTCGGTACCACTATCGCGCAGCCCAAGTCAAAGAAGTTGGTGAACACGCAGAATTATGGTAACACTGGCGAGCAGGGTCCCCACTTCTTCCTCCAGAGCGACTTTGATTCTTGGTATGCTGAACACTCGTCTCAGGTCACGAAGGTCAGCCCTACCCTTTACGTTGTAAAGGCTGGTGAGAACTTCGAGAGCATTGCGGGTGACATCCCCAATCAGGGCAACATCAATTACCGTAGAACATACACTGATATGGGTAAGACGTTATACCTCGGCGACAGCACTGATTCAGGGCTCATCGTCTTTCAACTCGTCAGGTTAACTGGTCTTACAGCCAACGGTGGTCTCAGCGGCGCCGTTGGGTATGTAGTCCTTGAGAACAATCTCACGGACACTCCTTCTGCCGACTGGGGTCGCTTGACCCCCCGTGTTGCCCGCGTGTAAACGTGTGCTTGATTTTTAATACTTATTCTTCCTAAGAATGAATATAAAAATTACAATTTTATGTATTTAGTACGACCACGAAATCCTGTAGCCACTGTTCTTCTTGATACACCACTCAAGCAGCGCCTTGAACCCGTTGTGGTCCTCCTCAGACCAGTCGTTGGGGTCGTAGTTTTCGATGTACATGTCGCTGCTTGAAACCGCTTCCCATGAAGGATACTCATCAAGAAACGTATCGACATCTGTGCTATATACGTCACGGTCATTAAAGGGGGCAGTGTATTCATAGAAGATTCCGCCACGCCCTCTAGCATATTGGCTAAGCTCAGGAGGGATAGTATAGTCGGCTAGAACGATATCATAGACCTTTTCACAGTTAGGACCCCATACGAAAGGACGTCCCGTTGTGTTACAGATTTGGAATTCAAGACTAATACTGATGTCGAAGCCCATTTTTGTTTTTTCTTGAGTGACAGAATAGGACTTACGGTGTGTCAATTTTTTTCTTTTGTTATTTCGCTAAAAGATAGCGACCGTAGGAAAACATCTGACGGTAGGCAATCTGTGTAATCGGGTCGAAGTGCGGAAAGAGCGATTGGAGCCACTCGGCGATGTCGCGGCGCTTCTTTAAACATGCGTGAATGTAGACCTTTTGATAGAAATTCGGAAGGTCTTGCGGTAGCTCATCTGCGCCGCGCAGCTCTTCGTAGTAGAGTTTGAGCTCTTGTAACTTCCCTTCGTTAATGAAGCGCTTGATATCGTGTAGGACGTCTGTCATTCCTGCATTGGGCTTCCAAATAAATATGAGCGATGAGGCGTATTGAAAAAATTGAAATCATAAGTGGCTCTTAAGTCTAAGTCAGTGCCCCATACAGAACAAGTTGCCAAAGAAGCTACTAGTTCAAAATGTCCGCGTCCACTGTTGTCGTTGAGTCCGCCGTTGTCGCAGAGCCCGTCGTGGTCGTAGACGCCGCGCGCGAGCAGCACTACGCCGCCCTCAAGGAGCGCTACGCCGTCGCCGTGTCCTGGGCACTCCAGCAGGGAACTGCTACAGCGATGCACGGCATCAGCTACGAGTCGCTCGCCTGGCTCGAGCGCGATGATGCGCGCCGCGCTGTCGAGGACGAGGCGCGTTGGGCTGCGATTCACGCTGCTGAGGCGGCTCGCGCGACAAAGCCCCTTTCCAAGAAGCAGCAGCGCCTCGCTGAGCACCGCGCGAAGCACTGAACGTTGTGTTGAAAAATAAAAAATAAAACAAAAACAAGCACTTTTTCAGTTGTGGAAAAAATTGAAAGCAGGGTGGCTATTCTTGGTTAAGTAAGAAGAACTATTTTGCCAAAGAAGCAAAAATGCCGCGTTTCATCACAGCCACTGAGGTTCTCGCCGAGCGCAAGCAGCAGCTGCGCGAGTCCGGTGACCCTGGTCACTCTGGGTCCGGATTCTGGGGCTTCATGCCCGACTGCTTCTGCTATAATTGCCGCACATACTACGACCCTACTGGCGCGGAAATCGCGGCGTACCTGAACTGTATGCCGTCATTCTTCGATACGAACAACCTGCCCTCGTTCCTCAAGTCGCCGCTGCTCGACGAGTCGTTTCTGTCCTTCATGAGCAGCGTTACCGGACTCTTCGCAGAGTTTGCGCCAGGTCAGCAGCGTGAGGAGACGACGCTCGACGCAGTTGCCGCGGCGCTACAGGCTGGCGCCCCACCGGTGCGGATTCAGCGTCGCGCGCTTGTCGACGGACGGCGTGTCCAGGACGAGTATATTCGCACTGAGGGCGGGTACAGGCGCTACAAACGCGTCGGTGGTTCGCACGTCTTCACCGGCACAAGTGCTGCGGCGGAGGAGCTTATCGTGAGTGGTGACGAGCTCGTTGCGCACCTGAGCGCTGAGCCGCTGCTGCACTGGGCGTCGTAAAGTGACAAAAACCCACAAAAATATAACACAAAACGGAGATTTTTCAATTAATAAAAAAATTGAAATCATCTTAGTCTCTTCAGTCTAAGACAGACCCCCAACCTATTTGCCAAAGAAGCAAATAAGATGTCCTCCTCCTGCTGCGCCTGGTGCGACACGTCGTTCGAGAACCAGCTTGTCTACAACCTCTCTGCCGTCCTCGGCGGGAAGCGCCGCCTGTACGTCATCGGCGAGTGCTGCGTGGGCGAGCCGTGTACGGACTTCGCCAACCGGCACGGCTGCCCACCCATGCGGTTTGACTTCGCCGCGACTGTCGCCAACGTGCGCCGGTTGTACACGTATGTCCCTCTTTGCCAGACTCCGCGCAACGCAAAGGTGGCGCTCGAAGGCGCTGACGAGACGTGCGCCCGCCTCAGCAAGGCTGACCAGGTGCTCGCACGCCAGCCCCAGCGCCGCAGCAGCCGCAGCCGGCGCGCCCCTTCGCGCTACTGTTGAAAACAAAAACAAAAACACATAAAAACAAAATGGAGATTTTTACATTATTGGTATAGAGATGTTACGCTGGCTCTGGGACCGATTTGTATGGCTAATTACCCCACCCGAGCTACAGACGAAGGGTGCAGACGAGAACACACAGATTCTACTGAAGGCAGACTACACGGCGCTGCCTTCTGAATCAAAATAGAAAATTGATGCACAGGTGTTTGTTTTTTCTTGAGTCAATAAAAAGCAAAGATGTCTACCAGCGTTGGGTCCAGCAGAGATAGTCTCAACCTATCGCTTGAGGACCTCTGTATTCTGTTGTGTCGTAACATTGTTCGAGAAACAGATGAATCGATGCGAATGCTACGCGGTATAGCAGCCGACCTATGTGAATGGTATGATATTCCCTATACCGATGTGCGTGAGGCGATGAGCAGCGTGGGCGGCTTTGAGTTGCCGTTCGAGTATGAGTGTACTGGCTGCGGTGGAATGCTCGATGAAGTCTCTGAAGACGAATACGTGGAGGGACAGGAGTACTTCTGCGGTCCGGGCTGCGAAGCCGAATTTAGGAAATAAAGAGAGGGTGAGGAAAGTGGGTATAATGGAGCGCGCATATCCTAAGTCATTGAAGCTATCTGCGAGCCCTGTGTCACTTATCATACACGGTCAGGGCGTAGTTGTGTTTGATTGCTCTGGTGAGCCCTGTACGCTGAGTTTTTACAATGCCGATAAGTCTAACGGACTGAAGGTGTCGTTTGAATTTGCACACGTACAGGTCACTGGTCTCAAGAGTCTGGAGCCGTTTACTGATGTGAATAATAAGAAAGGGCTCTCTAACTTGGCGGGTGCCTACTACTGGTTCAGCCTTGATTCGCAGAATCAGCGCTTCTACGCTGGCGTTGGTGAGCCGCGCCTGGAAACGGCGGTCTACAGCTATACGTTTTCGGATGCGAACAAGGTGTTATGGGAGTCAAACAAGGGGTTTCTGGAGAGCCTTGTTTCCGTTGACCTATCGGCGTCGGTTACGCCGCTACGGCTTCTACGCGACCCGGTAACGGTGAAGGTCCCACTTGTTGTGAAGAACACTAACGAGTTAACTATGAACGATGTAGCAAAGGGTGATGTATTGCCGCATTCGAATCTGTCTTCAGCGGGGCAGCAGCTGTACGATTGCGTTTCTGGGCGGCGCTTTGTGCTCAATGACGCGGATTTCCCTGATTTCGCCAAGGCAATCGAGTACAGCATCGCGACACCTGGTCTCTGGTGTAATACACGGCTAAAGGAGAAGGCGAACGAATTTAGCAAGGACAAGCCGAATGAGAAGGAGACGTACCTGCGTATTACGCTTGGCGAAAATAGCGGCGAGTCACCTGGTGTTCCGTATGTCATGGAAATCTGGCCGGTCGGTCATTATTCGCCCGTTCACAGTCACAGTAGCGCAAACGCGGTAATCCGTGTTCTCCATGGCGCGATTCACGTTGCATTGTATCCGTTCTTGAGCAGTGGGTCCACTGATTCGGGTGGCGTGGAGCCTTTTTCGGCGGCTGATTTTTCAACTGGTGACATTACGTGGCTCAGCCCTACGCTAAACCAGACACATAAGCTGACAAATCTCGATAGCAGCAAAGATACTTGTATTACTATCCAGTGTTATAATTATGATAATACTGATAACTATCATTATGACTACTTCGACTACGTCGACTCTGATGGGAAGATACAGCAGTACGAGCCGGATTCCGACATGGACTTCGTAAAGTTTAAGAATCTGATGAAACAGGAGTGGGTGGCGCGCCCGTGTAGGCGGTGGTTTTATTAGTTTACTACGGTACAAGTTCTTCTTCTGTATCGGCACGTTCTCGTGAGCAATCGCGGATGCAGCGCCTCCTGCACGTTTCTCTATCTTTTTTGCAATCGGCACATGACCGCTTACAATCGCGCCTCGGATTACACGAGCACGGACAAAGAGCCGTAGACAATACTGTAATACAACAAGACGCGACAACGACGGCGGTTGCAATTGCTAAAATTGGATCGGTGTCCAACATTTAATTGACTACTCTTTATCGCGGTTTAAGTATTTTCGAAGATTTTCTCCCGATTGCGTTATTCGCAAACGACTATTATTTTTCATAAGACTAGGATGATTTTAGTCTTACGAGGACATATTCGTAATAGTTTTAATGATGATAGACTTTATAACTTTATAAAACAACTCCATATCAATTTTGATATTACAATTTATATACATACATGGAATATTGTACAGAATAATCTTAGTTATAGACAACTAGAGGAGATAACGACACCAGTCACTAGAGAAACTTTTGAGAACTACTTCAAAGATTTATATCGTCTAATAAAATATATAATAATTGACGATGATACGGAAATAGAACTTATTGGTCAAACGAACGGATTTATTAAGAATACATCTCCTGGGATGCCTGTTCGTGCATGGAAAAATTATTGGTATGGTAAATATCAAATCATTAATTATCTACATGATTGTCTAATTGATAGGAACGAGCCTATCGTGAACATGCGATTTGATGTATTAAATAATGGTGCGGTACGTTTTAATGAGAAAATGATCTATTTATTTATATTTAATAACAGGCACTGTACATTCACAAAAAACACATTTATATGGGAGGGGGAGGCTGGTGCTGACAATGTACATATGGGAACTATAGATACGCAATATAAGCTGGTGCGGCATTTTTTTTACAATATGGATGATATTCTAGAACATGCGGGCGGTGGAAATCTCAAGTATCATTATCATGAACTTTACGTTCCGTACGAAAATGCCCGTCTTTTTAACTGATGCAAGCAACTCTATATCCCGAATCATAATTGTAGGTTTTACAATGCATTTATTTTGAGCTCGCAGGTTTAGGTTTAATCGCTTCAATTCCAGCTCTATCTAACACAACTATAGGCTCCTCTTGTGGTACGTCTAAACAACAGCACATCATAATACATATAAAAAACATTTTACATTATATACATATAATAATCGCATCCGTAGATATGGAATCTGCACAAAAAGGGTTTGATGCCATTTTTAATGACTGGATACATAATGTATCGTGGATAGATATATATCTATCGTTGCTTGAATGGATAGATACATATAAAGAATTTATCCAATCAAAAGATGAAATTGCGGATATCTTGCGCCGTGCCGCGAGCGGATTAAATGAAAAAGATATACTGGAGGATTTTATATATGGCGCTCAGTATGACAAATTGCGCATAGAGTTCGGTCATTAAATAGTAGGTGTCGGACCAGTTGCTACAGCTGCTGCCTTGTCCTCTACGCGCGGGGGCTCCTCTTGGACTTGGGTTTGGACCTGGACTTGAACCTTGGGCTCCTCGGTAAGAGGCACGGCGATGAGAGCCTTCTCGACTTCCATCATGGCGCTCTTAACACGAATGAGGTCGCGTTCGCAGTCTTCGTATGTCTTCCAGATACCGGATACCTGCTTCTGGGTCTGGTTATGGAAATAGAAACAGAGAGTGGGCTTACCGAAGCAGGTGGTATCGATGCTGACGTTCGCGAGACTAGGGATATGTACTACGTTGTTGCCGATGCGAACAAAGCGTGCCATTTATGATATTGGCATATTTAATTTGCTTGGTTCAATTTTTATGTTGTTTTAATAATTTATGTGTCTGGCGTGAGGAAAGGACGGGCACGCGCAAAGAGATTGGAGCGCTCTTGCTCAGCTGGCGGCGCTACGCCGCCGAAGCTAAATAACTCATAATAATCGTACCAATCGCCCAAGTTCCAGTCCTGGTACATGTCGCAAGGGGCGGGGAAATGGCTTATCAGTTTCTTCTGAAAATGCGCAAGCGCATTACGCACATACAGTCTGAATCTGACATCCTCTGCGAGTTCATGATGTGTTGATGACCATGCCATTACAAACGTTTTCAGATACTGTATAAGTTTGTCATGACAGTGAAAAGCCGGGTTGACGTGGATGTAGCGTTCACCAAGTACGGCATGAAGGGGGTGAATAACGTCGTCAAAGAAGAGCAACGTCTGTGGATTCAGGTCGTCAGGTCTACCCAGACAATTATTAATACCATCGTAGCTCTTTCCTGGCTCTGCAATTGCTTCTGTGTGGTGCTCCAGCGTACGTGAGGGATCCTTGGGGTGAAAGGATATAATCCAAGGACTTGACCCGATAATCTCTTCAATTATGTCGTGGATGAAGGCGACACGCTCTTCACTTGAATTATTTGTATAGACAAACACATTCGGTCTAATGTCTGCGGGTAGACCATTGATATGCGTGAGAAGTTCGATAATTTCTGGATTGATAAAGGTTAGCGTTTGTGCCTTGTAGGCTTTAACGAGCTCCTTCTTCCATGCATTCTCGAGGTAGTTTGCCTGGAAGGCACCATTCTTGGATGCATCTTTTAGGAGCGACCAGAAAGGATTAAATCCTTCACCGAGTTCACAGATACACTGGTCAAAATCCAGACCAATATAACGGGTTTGCATTTTGCTTAACGTGGACGTAACGTATGATGGGATGTGTTCAATTTTTCATTAACATATTGAAACTATGTATCAAACTGTTAACTATTAATAGTGACGGCGGCGAGTTGCGGCGCGGCGCTTGGTTGAGCGCTTGCGTGTGCGTCTTGATCCGCCGGCAGCTGGGGCGGCAGCTAAGGCGGCTACAAAATCAGTAGGTGACGAGACGGGAGTATCATCTGGAGTGAGAATCTTTGTAGTCGGTCTACCCTTTACCTTGGCTGGTCCGACGAGTGTTCCATTCCACTCGGATACTGCTGTAGGATACATATTCCAGAATATAGCACGCTCTGGGTCCTCATTAGCCTCTTCCCAGTATTTAAACAGATTTACACCCGATTGTGTTGTGACAAGACGATTTAGTTGAGTTACAGCAGTTGGTGCAAACTTATCGGTGTCAAACTCTAACAGCGATGAAACAAACAGAAGTAGGTCGTTGGATTCACATGGCGAGTTTTCTACATCCTCTCCGCGCTCTTGACGACCGGCAGGAACCTCAATTTCTTGGGCTACTACAGCTTCTTCCTTAATAGAGTAGACTACATCTCCAAGTTGAAGACATGAGAGTCCGAAATCTATGAGTTTGATGCGATTATCATCGGTAAACATAACATTTCCTGTATGGAGATCGCGGTGGTGAAAATTATATTTCTTTGTAAACTGCTCTAACGAGGTTCCTAGTGTCTCTAACATAGGCTTTATGGTAGCCCATGTAATAGGTCTACCTCCTCTACCCATTAACTTTGGTAAAACAGCGTCCCATCCAACCGAGAGCCGCTCCATTTTGATATACAGAGTCACCTTACCTTCAACAACCTTGTCTGGTGTTTCACGATACATTCCTATGATTTTAGGCACGTTGGTTCCGAATTCTGAATCAGATGATAAGACCGTCTGGATAAACGACTCTAAAAATACACCACGGCAGCGCTCCTCCAACTCTAGAGGATCGGTGTCAGGAAACTCTATTTTTTTGTAAACATTGTCACCTATTAGATTTCTAAATACGGTTCCAAAAGTACCTTTACCGGCGTGCTTATTCACCTCAACTTGATTGCGGCGGCGGCGGCGCTGTGACTCAAAAATAGTTATTTCACCTGAATCTTCCATCGACAGAGCCAAAAGATTCCTTTTTGCCATGTCTGTAAAATACGCCGCTGACTCTTTCGTCTGGTCTAACCTGGCAATTACCGAATTTGCTCCTCCTGGTATGCTAGGTCCAATGACCTCATCGAACGCTGCGATAATTTCGTCTGTTAACTCTTCAAACTCTTCTGCGTTATTAGCCATTTCTATTAAAGCCGGGCGTTTTAATTTGTCATGGCACGGACTTCATCCTCTTTCGCTTTTACAAGCTCCGTTAGGACGGCGTCTTTTGCCGCGATAGGCTTCATCCAGTTTGCTAACTTGCGCAGGGGTGAACTATAGAGCTTACGCACATTACAGACTGCCAGTGCGTTTACCGCATAATCGCGGTCACTCTGTAGAATCTCCTCATACGTCTTACCTGCGTGCTTTCCTTCATACATCTTTGGACATGGGTTCTTCAGAACCTGCTCGGCGAAGAAACACTTTGCTGTATAATACACGTCGTGTTTGGAATTGTGAAAGGCGCGACCTGCCTCCTCCTGAACGTTGAGCGCGTGCATCAGTTCCATTAGCTTCGGGGGCTTGAGTTTATTACCTGCACGCAGGGCACAAAGCTCTTTTGCGCGCTGCATCGTACAAATCCAGTGCTTTGATAGGGTTGCCTCGGCGGCTGAAAGGTGATTGCGACGATGGAGTTCAGAAAGCAGGACGTTCTTATCGAAGTTTACATTATGACCTACAAGCGTTGTGGCTTGGGCTAGATGGGTTAGCCATATGGCTAATACGTGTTCGAACTCCTTGCCTTGGACGCGCGCCTGTGACTCGGTGATACCGTGAAACTGCTGATTCATAATGCGATATTCGGCAAAATTGGGCTTAATAATATGGTCTTCCTCGGCGATAAGCGTTCCGTCGGGCTCGTACAGAGCCCACGACCATTGTACTATACGGCTTGTTCTGTATTTATCTAGTTCTGAGGGTGGATAGTAGGTTCCAAATGAGGGCGTACTCGGTAGACCGTTCGTCTCTAGGTCAAATACAATAATGCGCCCCTGCTGGCTTGGAGTAGGTACGGGTGTTGGTGCTGGAGTTGGTACTGGTGTTAGCGCAGGAGTCAATGTAGGCGCTGTCCGTTCGATGCTATTTACATGAATTCTGAGGGGCGGGTCGTCATCTATGAACAGGGCTTCCTGATTTGAATTCATCATTGTTGGTATTGTTAACTGCTTTAAGCGGGGCTCAAACTTTGCTGAAAATTCGGTGATAAATTCTTCATCCGTTTTACGAACAGGAACGCGCGTCTTCTCGGCTATCAAAAACGACATCATCGCTTCCAATTTTTCGACAGATGCTACTATGTTGCGGCATTCTCCAGAGCGGATATTAAGAAGATGGAATTGTGTGCTTGGAAATTTTTTAGGAAAACTGCGACAGAACATCCATGCGTAGACAGCAAGTTGAATTTCATGACTTGCGTCTAGTGAGTCGGTACACTTGATTTCCCATAGTGTAGACCTATTCTGCGAATACGCATCGATGCGTCCCATAATGGTATAGGTCTCCGTAACCAATTCGGGCATCGTTACCTCATACTGCACATCATCCGTGTCTAAATTCTGTTCAAGAATATCCATACATGGCTCAATTTCGGAATTTGACGTCCAATTGTATTTTTTAATTTGGGCAACTTTGTAGTGGTAGCCAGAATCAATCGCCGAAAAGATATTAGCTATCTCTAAGACATTTACAATATTGGGCTCTTCTGTGGGTACAATTTTCCCGCACAATTCGTTGTATCGGCTGGCAAATTTTGTTCCGTCGGCATCTTCAGAAGCGATACGCATCTCTTTTCTATGACGCCATTCATAGATAGCCGGAATTGCTATACCGTTCAAATCGGACACAATTTCGAATCGTTTTGGTTCGGTCTCAACAATTGTTGGCAGATGAATTTTTGTGTACGAGTCTGATTCGGTCAAAATTGTGAGAAAAGAGCGCGCCTCAAGAATTGCTTCAGCCGTCAGATAATTTGTAATTTCTGATGCCTTAAATATGCGCGGCTTAACCGCTACTGTATTATCGTGTGCCATGTGCGGTATCTCATCTATATTATTGCCGCGCGAATTTACAAAGCGGACAAATTCTTCAGACGGATTCTTAAAGTAGCGCAGCATAGGCTGTTTGCTATCATGAATTACGTAAAGATGCTTCTTACAGCGAGTCATTGCTACATAGAGTTCGGCACTGAGAATGTTCGGATCGGCTTCGCGATTATAAATTCTGTAGTATGAATCGTCAAAATTGTACAGAATTACAATCTCGCGCTCCAAGCCCTTTGACTGATGAAACGTTGTTATAACCACCTTCCCTGCTATAGGATTACCAGTAGAGCCCTTGCTAATATCGACTTCGTCTTCGCTCGGTACGTAGACCGGTATTTCATCGCCGACGAGTGCGTTTTCTAGCAATTTGACCGGTGTGTCCTTGAGCTTCATTTTAACGGAGGGGGCTAGAATAAAAATATCATCTGGTTTATAGCCCTGGTCTATAAAAAGTTGTATTTGTTTTAAAAGATACCTATGGGCGTCAAATGGACTACCATAGACATAGGTTACTGGAAATGATTTTTTGGGGTTCGACGGTTTGAGGCGCGGATATCCTATCAACGATTCATTGATGAAAGAGCAGATTGCCGAAGAACACCTATATGTGGTGGAGAGATTCGCGCGCACCCAATCGCCTGTCACGGACGGATAGATTTGTTCGGCGTGAGTTAGAAAGCGCGTATCGGCTTGTAGAAAGGCGTAAATTGACTGGAATCGGTCACCCATGCAGGTTAATTTTAAATTGGGATTTGCAAGGTCCTGAATTACTTTTTTGATGAGGCGGAAATAGAGAGGACTCATGTCTTGCACTTCGTCTAAGACGATACGTGACCATCGCGGCAATTGCCGAATGGGTTTCGTCGCGGCTTTAAGAAGTTTTGTTATACCACTGTCGTTACAAATCGTCTGGTCGTAGTATTTTCGTGCCAATGCATGGTAGTTGTGTACTTCCAATGAATTGAGCCCGCGCTGCGCGGCGCGGATACGTGTCTCCTCCTTGAGTGACCGATTGAATAAGATGCCCAAGATAAGTTCTGGACATGATGCTGCTATACCCAATAATGTTGTTGTTTTTCCTGAACCTGCTACGGCATCAATAATAACATTATTCTGTTTTATACAGGCATCTATAATAAATTTCTGCTCATCGGAGTAGTTCATTAGTCTGATATATGACTGGGGCTTTAGATACTCGTATGTCATTTATTGTTTATTACAAAATAGACAAATGATTTGAGAAAGTCTGGTATTTTTACAACATAACCGTTCTTCTCTATTAAGAGACCATCACCGACATCTAAAACCCGCGCAAATTCTGTGAACTTGTAGGGCTGCCCTTGGAAATCGCTATTGAACCGCTTAGCTAGATAAAGTCCCTGCTGCTCTGCATTCTGAGCCGTCGGCGGACCGCGACCTGTAGCACAATCGCCGATTGCGAAGATTGCCGATTTTACACTAAGAAACTCGTCAGGTTTTCCTAGATGTCGCATAAAATCGGTAGGCTTGACGCCACATGTCCATATGACCGGTCCGGTAATAGGAATATCGATGGCATTTTGTGTGATAAAACTACTGCTGACAGAAGTTATCTTTTGCCCGCGCTCAACGGCGATATCATTTTGTTCGAGTGTAGCCTTTACGATATCTTTCATAGAGTTAGAGAACCCAGGTAAAATATCAGGCGTCGCCTCAATTAACTTAACAATATTGCCCATTCGTTTTAGTTTAATGGCGAGTTCTATTCCAGTTGGACCTGCGCCGATTACATTAATTGGATTGACGCTGGGCAGTAGTGTCACGAGGCGCTCCAGGTCTTGTTCAGTCTTAAACGTCAGACAATGTTCCTTCACTCCAGGAATACCGTAGTCATTGGGCTCAGATCCTGAAGCAACAACTAGATAATCATAATTGTAGTTTTGGCTGCGACCGCTGATTAGACGAGCCTGTTCATCTACCGCTATGCATTCATCTTCGGTTAAAACAAGATCCTTGGGTGGCTCTGTATACGTTGGCTTAAAAAGTGATATTAGTTGTGGCTGATTAAATCGTTTGGTCCTGGTCGATACAACGTGAAGATCATATTTGGACTTATCGACGCTGTGTACAAATGCCGCGCTAGCCCAGCCGTACCCTACAACCACCACTTTCGGTCGCTTCTTTTGCTCAAACAGGCGTGCAATGTCGTTAGACAAAACAGACAGGGATGCGAACATTAGTTGTAATAGAGTTATTTCATTTTAAACCAATTTTGCCGGACGGAGGGGGAACCCCTAGCTTTGGACGGATTCTGCGAATCTTTGCGGTTACTGCTCTCTTTAGTTTAGGCTTATAGGGTCTCCCTGCTATGCGTGCTCGATAGGTCACCGCTCTATCAATTGGACCACGCGTCCACGGATTGGTCTTGTAAAGACTTCGTTCGTCTAATTTACGGAAGGTGCCGAGTTTAACATATTTACCTTCTGTTATACTATTATCAAAGTCAACTATCTTATCTTGATTATGTATTTCTTGCGCACTAATTGCATTCACGGAGCCTGCCGGTATTTCCCTTGTTTCTTCCCTTTCTACAATTTCAGTGGGTGCACGCGGTCCTGTTATATATTTATTGTAATCGCGATTCTTTGCGTTGCGTATAAAGGGTACGTATGACACACGTAGTGTTTTTTCATCGTCTAATGACTGTCTTTCAAATACCGGACGCTTGGCGGCAAATCGATTCGCCATTTGAATATATTCATCCGTTAAATCTTTTATGTTATAGCGTATATAATCAAGAATAATATCCATGCTTAAAAAGCATAAGGCAAACTCGGGAGCCTCCTTATTGGGTTCAAAAAATTCTAATAGGAAGGCACCTTCCATCCCCTACTTAGACCTAGTTATTTATCTGAAATCTGATAAAATTGAAATCATACCGGTCACCTTTATTGGAGTCAGGACACGGTCAATAAACCGCGAACGATATGGATTCCCAGCCTAAGACCCGTCAGGAGAAGAAGGGGCGCAAGGAGAAGCAGGTCTTCAACCAGAAGACTGTGCGCCTTCAGGCGGCTCTCGCCGAGCTTGCGCGCACGCGCGGCTGCGAAAAAAAGAGTGGGCAAAAGCAAGGACGATGAGCACGCTGCGCAGTACCATGCGCAGTACTTTTTCATATGATGCTTCGGGTGTACACTATAGGTCTCGTGCTGAACTTACGGACTTGGTACGGCAATGGAATACATTTGAACGGATAGAAAATTATAATTTTGTTGTTCTGAACAAGCTTGCTACAATTATCCCTAGCGCCCCTGGTCAACTTGACGGGTCCGTTTTTTTAAGACCTGCAGACTATGATGAAAAAATCGATTATATAAAAGGACAACTCGCGCATATAGCCCGGTACCCTGATATTTCCGATTTTTTGGTACCGTACGCAAATAGAGAAATCCCGTATTCACAATCAACAATCTCATCTTTTTTTTCGACCTTCACATCCACCATGACAGTACCTATAACCTACACATCCACATATACATCAACATATATGTCATCTATGTTGTCCATTGTACAACATCTACCGTATAACCCCGTATACGGACCTCCTACGCAAATAATTCCTGTATCGAGTGACTACTCTGAGATTCTACAAAAACGAAAAGCTCGAAATCTATATATTAGCGTTAGCAGCTTTACTGCTAAATATCCCAAATCACCTTATAAATTTAGTAGTTCAGACGAATATCTTTTGTATAAAAAATACCGCGATACCAATTGTTAAACGACCGGTTTTACTAGCTCAACAACAGTCTTCCAATCCTCACGAAACTTCAAACGAGCGCCTGTAAGGTTCCCCTCTGATGTAACTAGCTCTTCACCTGGAATTCTCTCGAGATCGCCAATATAAATAGGGCTCTCAAGATTGTATGTGTATACGCGACCCTTCATTGAGTCAATAAGATAAACGATACCGCTAATCGATGCACGAACAAATGTGCGGGTTGACATTCTTACATGTCTGGACTTTATGAATGGTCATTCAAGTTTTTAGGTGCTTTCCACAAAAAGTTCCATTTGTAGCCCTGTTCTTACACCGGTCGCCCGTTGTCAAGGTTTCCTGACAACGAACATCATCGGAGACGGCACCTGGCTTACGTCCCCGCTTTGTGGTGGCTTCAGTTACGCCCGTCGAAGACTCCAGAATAGTTGCCATATCGCGCAGGTGCTTAACGAGAGAGTCGGTTTGCTTCTTCGTTAGCATCTTATATTTATAGAATCGTGTACGTCTTTAACCCTTTTTAATCTGCGAATTTGAATGATAATTAAAAGCATGGTTACGAATAATGGAGCCCAAAGATGAAGGACTAGAAAATATACGAAAAATATTAAAACCTATCAAATCATCGCTAATCGATTTATTTATATCATTGGCACGAATCTTGTTTTTTTGGCTCCCCGGTGGCGATGTATCAAAGGGGCAGGCGCTAATGATTTTACATTTCGTTGGCGGATGTTTATTTTATACAATTTATTTCACATTGCGCTCGCTTCACCCGGTGCGGCTATTTATCTTTTTCGGCTTCGTGTTGATTGTTCTTCAACAAGTGGTATTTAGAGGTTGCGTTATGACTAAAGCTGAGCAGAAACTTACTGGCTCGAACGATACGGTACTCGACCCTTGGATACGTCTCTGTGGATTAGATCCTACTCGCGAGCTACGAATCATGACAAATTTTGCTATCGTGGGTTGTATGAGTTTAACTCTTCTTATGAACACAATTTTGGAGCAAATTTATCTTGTGTAGGTAGATAGATGTCGTTTCCTCTTCTTACAACGGCACAATACGATGCTACTAAGTATACGCCTGTTGGAACGGTTATGCTAAACCGCGTTGAAGGCTTATCGCTGCTGCGCAATGTGTTCGCCGGATTCGGCGCGCTTTTCGGTGGCAAGAACACACTTATTCAGGAGGCTGTAGACCGACTCCAGGCGCGCGGTCTCCAGGAGTTCACAACCAAGGTTCAGACAACGTATCCCAATACAACTATGGTTGTAGCGCTTCACACGGATATTTCTGAGGTCGGGCGTGATGAGCAGGCAACCTTCATGGTGATGACGATTACCGGAACATGCCTAGTTCCGATTGGACAGACGGGTGGTCGCCGTCGCAAGAATCGCACCATCAAGAGACGCTAAACTGCGAGCAGAAACTGTATATTAAGCTATTAAATAGTTTATTATACGTTCAATTGTGGATACCATGTTTTAATTTCATTTATCCGTCGCGCGTGTACTACGACCAGCAATGTAACTAGACAGATTAAAAGGCTACCGAATAAAAACGCATATCCATTGCGTATACCCGATACGGGGGATCGCATCTTCGGATCAGATAGAACCACTATGATTGTTACACCCACTATTGCCGCTACGGCACCGGCGGCGTAGAGGGACTCATCCCTGATTTTTTGGTCACTGGCGCCCAAATCGCTTACAAACTTCTCCTTTATCGGTTTACCCGACTTATCTACACGTGGCGGCGCCTGCGGGTCGTATTTCGTATCCGCTGAAACCTGTGCATTGATACTTGTCATATTCTTTGACAGATTATTAAGATGACGCGGGTCATTTGGACGAATATCAGATGGGTGCGCAGCGTTCGCATCGACAGTAACACTTGTGCCTGCCTGCATCTACCTATAACCGACGACGATATCTTCTAGTTCTGCTTCTGCGCCTAGAACCTCCCTTTATAGGTCCGGCTGGACCCGATGCAGCCCAGTGATTGGGTGTAATAGGCGTCCCCGTAATAGGCGAATACGAAGCCCCATAATTGTCATTCGGTCTCTGATGATACGCCACTTCGGGTAAGCCACTTACACGCGCGGCTTCGACTGCTAACGCATACTGTGTAGCCGGGAAAGGTGAACTCGCCCACGGTCCTGTTGACTGGGGATTTGTATAGAGTCCTCCATTGGCTAGCGCGGCGGGTGCGGCTGTGTTTGGTCCCCACTGATATGATTGAGGAAACGGCTCCCAACGCCCCCAACCGGTTGTGGGAAGAATAGCGGATAGACCACCTGGTTGTGATGGTGTTAGTTGTTGTGGGCTCAATAATAGTGCACCACCGCGCGCTCTCGTTTTGGAACGCCGATTTGTTCTTCTTTTTGTGCCTCTTCGCATCCTCCTATTTTAGGCTTAAACATTTGTGGTGGAACAGGTTGTATACATGGACATTAGCGGAACCGAGAAAAAATCTGTACGCGCCCGCCGTATGGTCCAGGATGTTATTGAGGCTCTTAAAACTGAGGCTCCGGCTGTTGTTGCCTCTAAATTTGACGAGTATCAGAAAGAGTTTCCTACACTTTTTGCCACCCTTCTCCGTCAGGACTACCCGCCCGACGTCCTCGAGATGATGCTTTCGCGGCTTGAGGCGCGGGAAGACGGGAAAACAACGCAACACGATGCCTCTGTTGCCGTGGGGACGGTTCTGGTCGATCGGTTTGTAAAGCCTCAGATGCAGTCCCCCGCCAAGTAATCGCGTTTACATGAGGACCGACAAGTTCACGAATCTCATCGTCGATTGTTTTTAGTTTCCATTCAGGGTCGCTCCATTTCGGATTAATCGACTCGTTGTGGTCAATACACCATTGAAGAGAACGTTCTACGTTCTGCTCTATGTACTCACGAATCTCTCTGTCATTCGGCTTTCCAATAAGTTTTAATGTCTTCAAGATAATTTCTGCCTCCTGAAATGCTATTATCTCCTGTATCATCAACATCGTCTGATTCCACGCCAGATCGGGCTTGTTAGTTAGAAAGGATACAATCGTCTCACCCTTCAAATTCCGCTCAATGGCTGCGCGGAACAGCTCATCCGTTTCGGAATCTAAACCCAGAAAGCCCTTACAAATAATGTAACGTTCAGCGTTACCACCACGACTGGTTCGCGGCTTAATGATAGACCATTCGCGAAAACTGCGTGTTACAACCCACAACAGCTCCAATGTAGGACGAAGAATTGTGTCGAATATTTTCACTAGTATAACTCCGCCGCGCTGTATGCTTTTTAATCCAAGATAGAATTCGGCAGTTAGTAAAGGAAGAATCGTCTCCTCCTGTGCATTAAAGTCTGAGCTGAAGTCAAATCCGCCATCCGCTGTATAAATATGCGCTTTTGCCTCGCCTTGGCGCGCAACAAAGTTATCTATGTTTTCTATCTTTAGCAAATTACCGGTGTCATCTGCACCGTACGTAATATTGATTTGTGGGTGTTTGTTCAGAAAGGCAGATGTCTTGCGCCAGCCAGGAATATTCTTACTCGTTGAGCGTAGCGTGATTGCTTGCGTATATCGTACCTTATCCATAGCATCATGAATCGCCTCAATAAATCCACCGGGTCCCTCAGCAGCATGAGCGGTAATTAGTCCACCGTCGCGCTCTGCTAAGATAGATAGTTCCTTTTGTAGGTCCGCACCAAGCCACAGTTCGAGCATCTTAAAATAGGAACGGGACAGTGGTATCCGTGATGCCACTGAGCGGCTCATGCGCCTGTTCAATGACAGAAAGATATATTCGTAAGGATTAGTGATTTTCTTATAATCGTCCCACACTCCCTGATTATAGATGAGGTCAATCTGATTTTTAACCTCGGCTGTGCGGGTTAAGGTTGGTGAACACAACCACTGCTCGTATTGAGGGTCCTCTTTTACTGTTTCAATCAAGTATGTCTGTTTCTTAGTAGGCGGACCGCCTGACCACCAGACCCATGGTGGTTTGTTTGCGACATTTGCATGTTCCATACAGGTCATGTTCGCGTTGTCTTTAGCCTTCAAACTTATCGGTAATTTATTGCTAAACGACTATAACGAAAGAATACTTGCTACTGTATGTCAGTATTGAGTCGACGATTCGTATAGAGACCTAAGTAAGCGCCCCCTAAACTTATTTCTGACGTCTGGTGCGAGATCGCCTACAAGTCTTACTGCGCCGACCCGCATTTTGCTTACATGGTCTGGGTATGCGACAACTAAAGTTTTTAGGGCATGTGTTGCCTATATTCGGCTTATACTGTGACATATTCATGTATCTCCATTTAGGGTAGAGCACATTAAACGCGTCTTTTGGAGCAGTTGGCTTCTTTACGTCATCCACCACTGTATACACGATATCGTTGTTTGTAATCTTTGTTAGAGTATCGCCTTCCGCGTTTTCTGGCTGAAAAGCCGACTGAAGAAACTGCGAATGTGTAAAAATAATCGCTCTGTACACACCGTCAGGTCCTTGTCCAAAGAACTCTGGATTCTGTCGTGCCCACTCAATAAAGGACGGAAAATTCGACTTATTTACCCACCCTTGCTTATCTCTTGCGTCTTTTCCCAGATTTATCAGCTCTGCTATATCCGGTAGGGCTTCGTCTTTGTAAACCTGTAGTTGCTTTTCTTTTGTGAATGCCAGATTATCGGGAGAATATCCTCTTTCGCCCACGAACGGCATAATATTGATTGGCATGTGTTCGTGGACCGCAAGCATATAAAATGCCGTCATCTGGGACCGCATTAAATCTGATGCACCCACCGTGTAGTTCATCTTTTTGGTCTCTACACCCAGCGCTTCCGCGCGCTTTAAAAGTAACTCTTTGAGCGCCGGATACAGTGCGACACTTATCTGACGACCCTTGGTTGTCAATTCAGGATCTCTGTAGGTCGCTTGCGTTAGTTTACTAACATGCTGCCATGCGTTTGCGCATGACTCACCGTGACGTACAAAAATTAGTTCGAAGCGCATTTTATTATATCCCTATAGTAGATATCGTAAATACATGCTTACAGAAAAACTGTCAATCGTATGACAAATACAAACGACTTTAACGAATTATGAGGTCTATTCTGTATCTATGTCTGTCCATTACATCGATTTGAAAAAAACCGAGGCAGTGCTATGCGACGCGACTATTCGTATAGAAACAACTGTTCCGTGTGTAGTGAAAGAAATTCTAGCAAATACGATTACGCTTGAATTTCCTATAAGGGCTCCACCCACCTTCAGTGACTATGTAATTGACTGGGACCGTTTCAATCAGATAAATTATATACGATAACCTTTGTACTTCATGTAGAGTTTTATGATTTTTTGTGGGTCACCCTCCATTATCATAGAGAGTCCGTCACGCGGCGTCCAGAGCGCCATATCATCCTTTTCAATGATGTCTTTTGGCATTGAGATGGTTAGATGCGGATTCGCACGCAGTTTATCTAACTTCGCTTTTGCTTTAAGATAGACCGTGTAGTCTACTTTGCCTTCAAAAATGTGATACTGGTAATGGAAATGCGCCGGTAAATCGTCATGTTTACCGGCGACAACTAAGTTGGGTATCTCACGTAGACCTGTCACATCATCAATATCTATACGCGACTCTTCTGCAACTTCACGACGCACACCCTCACGCAGTAACGCGTGTAGTTGTGCTTTAGCAGTTCTATGATGCGATTTTATGTCTTCATACTCTTTGTATTCAACCTGTCCCTTTGGTGGGTCCCAGCTTGCGGGTCCTTTTATTGCAACGTCGTGAACTAATATATAAACTGGTTCTGCCTCGGCTGGAGGCGTATTTATGACCTCTAGAAAGGTGGCTGTGCGCAAGAATACTCTGTTTCTAGATTCTGGTAATTCAACATAGACATATTGTTTATTGAATCGCTTGAAATCGTGTGCTCCAAACAGTATACCGGGAACGTAGAGATTCCACCCTTTGTTACGCGCACCGGTAAATTTTAGTTTTTCGCCGTCTACAGAGATCTCCATAGCCCCCCTGCTTTTTGGTGTTTTTATTCTAAGATGGCGGGTAGACCCTGCTTTATCAGACACTTACGATAAAGGGAAACCAACGTATCGACTTCTTGGACGCTCAAGGCAGCATATCCTGCCTTGTACGAGCGCCACATCTTTCTACATCCATCCAGACAGACATCAACGTTGCCACGTTCATAGCTGTGACTAATAACTAGTTGCAGTGGGTAGCTTGGATTGTCTTTTAACCAAACATAGTTTGTTACCATCTGATTGTAATCAGCATAGTATACGTCGAATAGGTCTGGATTTTCAAGATAGACGCAGCAAAAGAGCTGCTCGTCGGCATGACCGTAGCCCTGCTCTAAATACGAGAAGAACTGTGTCTCAACCTTGTTACAGAAAGGATACAGATACTCTTTTTTACCAGTGAAGAATCCGCTACATAGCGACGATGGACCACCGCAACTGAAAAATTCGACTGGATTTTTTGCGAGGCTCAGTGGATAATAATCAATATAGCAGGTGGATACCTTTTCCCGCAGTAAGTTGTAGGCTGCATCTATTTCTATCAAATTTTTGTAGCCCATCCGTTCAATACAGATGTTTAACCAGGAAAAGTGTGTGGAATTAAATGGATTCTTATCCATTATAGTCTTAAGCATAGCATAGCGCGACATACAAAAAAGATAATAAGAGGCTGTGTTACGCGCATCGTGACACTTATTCACTTTGCGATTTTCTAGAATTTTTCCGCGGTAGCGCGTTAACGGAAAGTCTTCAAAACTCATCGTAACATAGTATGTCTTATGCTTTAGATAATCGGGGCGCATCGATTTTAATTCTTCCAAATTTTCGGGTTCGCAGAAAACCACCAAATTGTGGTCAATTGACATCGTTGCAGTTGCGTTGCTTAGATAATGGGTCTTCGGACGGTCTATAATTTCTTTAGAAGCATCTGGCATTTTTGTTAGGTCAAAATATCCAGTTACAACTGTATAGTTGGTCTCATTTACGACAGGAGTAAAATGTAGCGGATAGAACTGAATGATACCTGTGCCAGCCCAGTGACCTAGCTCGGTCAAATCTTTCTTATAGTGTGTAGGAATCTTGTACCAGAAGTTGTCGCGCATGCCCTTGAAGTACCAGATATCGTCGCATATAACAAAACCCTGATATTGCTTCTCTTTTAACCAATTGTAAAAATCGTACTCTAGCGTACCATTATGAGGATCTATATCTATAAATACGAACGCAGCGTTTAAAATATATGTCTCCCATTTTGCGCGTCCCTCTGGGCTCATAAGATTATCGGTAGAATATGTTATGTTGGGTAACTCCGCGAGTGGATACTTGTGCTCAATATCAAATGAATAGACATGATTCTTCTGATTATATGACAGTGCTAGAGCAGAAGCGCCCCGGTGCGTTCCTATATCAATGATATCTCTATTGTTAAATTTTGTGGAAAGATAGGCTAGTAGTTTGTAGTGCTCCTTTCCGGCATCCCCGAAAAATTCTGACGCATTGATTTGCGAACCCGCGATGGCTGCACGGAGTGGTTCTAAATCAACTAATTCGATGTAGTGCTTCTTAAAGTCTAACATTACTATGTAATATAGATTTTTGCTTAAGTAAATTTGTTTTGATAGAATAGAATAATGTCTGCTCCCGCCGCCGCCGCCGCCGCCGCTGACGCCGCTGTAGTAGAACGTTATATTAATATAACTGATGTTATTAAAAGGGCTAATATTGAAATTGAGCAATGTACTCGTATAGCTACAACCTCTGAGCCAAAACTTCAAAAAATGTATGCTACAGCAGCTGTACTTAACATTATGCTTATCCTGAAAGATCTATCGGATGGACGCGAGGCTCTGTTAGAGGAGGAGAGACTCGAGCGTGAGCAGCTCAAAAGCTCCAAGGATATTTGTTTTAAACCAGTTTTTGTGGGAATAATAAATAAAATTAAAATGATGCATATTATGATTCAAAATATGGTCAGAATATACAATATAGATTATAACAATTATAAGTATATCATCGATGAAGCCATTATACCTGAGGAAATGTATACGGCGCCGACCACCGAAGATAGGCTTTACAAATCAGAGCCGAACGCGAGCGGCGCCTTCACGGGCACGGACGTGGAGCCAGCCTGGCTCATAGGGCGAGGAAAGGAAGGTACTCTGTACGGTTTTGGTTTACCACCACCCGCTGAGGACAAAGCAGCTACTGGTGGCTTCCGTAAATCTCGTAGAAATATTCGCAAAAGTATAAAACGAATTTCTACGCGCAGAAATTAGTATCTGTATAAAATCTACCACCATGATATAAATGAGCAGCAAGCAGTACCACGCGACATGGAAGGGGGTGATGGGTTGGGCGGAGGGCGAGTTGGAGCATGTTGGGCGTATCGCCGCGGTTGAAGATCCCGATCTGCAATACTCCTATGCGATGAGCACCGTCAACGGTATGCTACACTTACGTGATGCACTGTTCGAGTTGGTGAACGACCCCGACTATAAGGAGAAGAAGGTTGATTTGCTGCGCTTACACGACCAGGTTGTGCGCGCGACGAAGCACTTAATAAAGGACTACGATGTCGACTTGAACGCCATCAAGAAGTTCAATACGCGCGGCGTCTTAGGTAGCCTAAACTACCTTGGCATGAACAATAATAAGAATAATACGAAGAAGAATAAGAATAAGAATAATAATACACGTAAGAACAAGAATAAGCAGCGCGGAGGCTGAGGCGGGCGCATCTATGGTTAAACGTTAACTCTTGTTCTTAGCCAACAGTTTCGACTGGGGCTGTATGAAGACACCGTCAATAATCATTTATATGAGCGACTTTGTCTGACCTCTGAACAAAAATAGGGTTTACGTATGTATTTTAAAACCACAGGAATTAAAAATTTCTATGGTTTTCTATTTTTGTTGTTTATTTTAGTTTGATTTATTTACTCGTCCACCAGAACGATATCCATATCAGGAATGGCTTCCGCCGCTGCTGTGCCCATAGGCAACATTGACGGCTCAATCGCAAGATTGTCTGTTGCGCAGTAGCCCCCCTCCTTTCTATACAGAACCTCGTCAATCTGCGCATCATCCAGAGGTGCTGACTCGTATTCAGGGTCGAAGCGAGTATCTTCTGGCGCCTCATCGACGAACTTCATGAGCGCCTCCTCGTCCAGCAGGATTTGACTGAATGAGGTTCCGCCGCGGATGGGCTGACCAGTCATGATGTTCGCCGATACACCCGTAATAGGGTCAAGTTCGCCGTACAGAGCGGCGCGCAACATGATGTCCTCCGTCTGCTCAAAGGAGGCTTTCGCCAGAGGACCAATATTGTTCTTGTTGATACCGTAGCGGTCAACTGACATCAGGCGACCACGCGATGCCATCACGTCGCACAACAGACACAAGTGGCGGTAGTTTACGTACGTCTCTTCGAACAGAGTGCTGATTTCCTTGAACAGAACTGCGCGCGTTGCCTCAATACCGAGGTTCTCGAAGACGTCGTGCACGTTGTTCGAGTATAGCTTGGATGAATCCACATCAGGGTGGCACATTACATCTAAGAAGTTTGAACCATCCGTATCAAGGACAAACTGCTCGACCGCGGCATACTTGTCGCCAACAAGTTCATACTGGTCGTTCGTCTTGTTAAACGTAACCGCGCGCAGACCAGGTACACCGCGCACGATGGTGCCCATCAGTATCTTATTCTGAAGCATCTTGAGTTGGTTTAGCGAGTTCAACGGGTCCGTATCCTTCTCGTTCAAGCGCATACGGAAGACCAGGCGGGTGGCATTGTAATCACTGTAGACCGTGGATACCTCCGTATCGAATTTCTGGTTCAGAACGAAGGCGACGTCATCCATCGTAATGTTCTTGCTAAACATCTTCTCGCGGTCTAGCTCGAGGCGAAGAATCCACGGGCTGCGCACCTTAACATGTTCAACGGGGGCGGCAACTTCGCCTGACGCAGCCGCATCCGTCTCATCTTCAGGCTCCTCCTCCTCTTCTGCTGCCTCCTCGAGCTCTTCTTCGTTGAGACTCTTTTCGTAGCCCGCATAGAATGCGAGCCATTCCGCATCTTCGGCAATTAGAGTGGCGTCGTCTCGCGGGTCAAAGTAGATACGCGCAACTGTCGTAAGGTCCTGTAAGACCGTGAACTCTAGTTCCTGCGCCACGCGGCGTGCCTCGTCCTTAGAGCCGCGCAAATCCTTGCGCAGATGCACGGTCAAACTAACTGCCTTCGGATTGCGGGTCGCCTTTAGAAGTTCCTTCAGACGGGGTACACCTCGAGTCACGTTGGACTTTGCTGCTACACCAGCTAAGTGGAAAGTGTTGAGCGTCATCTGCGTCGATGGCTCACCAATACTCTGTGCTGCGACAATACCAACCATCTCACCAGGATTTGCCATCGCCTTCCAGTGCTTGAGAATGATTTGCTCGGACAGGATATCGACAGCTTCACGAGTGTAGCCGAGCCGCTGTAGCTTGAGTGGCGCCATGTGATAACGGAGAAGCGCCATCCACAACTTGTTCTTTGTCCAGGTGCGGTCGACGATGCGCGCCTGTGCAGCCAGAATATAGGGACCGTCGGCTTTGGGCTCCTTTCCAGTGAACTCCATCTGACGTGCCAGCGTGCTGGTTAGACGTCCAAGATGTACAGGATAGTAGACATTCTGCTTATCCGCCTTCTCTAGCTTGCGCTGGAAGACACGCTCAACAAGCATCTGTCGGTCACCAAGAACAGCATTGATGTAGTCCTCCTGCTGCTTCTTATTCGCACCAGGAACCGCAAACTGCTGCCGGATCTCGGCGTCCGTCATTGCACCCAAGTTGAGCGGCTGCGACTCTATCTTGGTGGAGTTAATACCGTCTTCGCCATAGGCAAACTGAATGATGTTGCCGACCGCGTCACGCACAGACGAGTCGTGCTGAATCGTCAAGTCCTCCATCGCCTTTACGAGCTGGCGCTGCATATAACCTGTATCAGCAGTATCCACAACATGGAGCCCATTCGCAAGACCAAAGTTCAACGTGCTCGGTACAGTCAAGTCATAGACCTTCGGATACTGCTCTACACCGACGATATTGATTTCAGAGATTTCATCCAGAACACAGTCGTTGTGCGAACTGAAGTTACGATGCGATTCGGAGGGAGAGAGAGCGCGCAGCCGTAGCTGCTTCCCTTCATCAATCATATCAATCTTCTCAGCAAACAGGGTTGCCCACTGTGCGCGTATAGAAAGGCGATTAACCGGTTGGATATTCTCGGTGCCAACGTTATTTGACTGAAGTGTGCTTTGAGATACGCGTCCAAAGATACCTAGACGAGAGCAGAGCATGTTGATACCCTCAATCAGTTGTGCCGAAGCAGAGCTCACTTCCACGGAGTTTGACGAGACTGTCCCATCTCCAGAGAAATATCCGTTCAATAGACCGATGATAAACTCTTCTGGCGCTGCAAAGGCTGACGCAGGAACAAACTTGTTTCCCGCACCATGTCCGACAAAGGAGTCCAGGAACGACGCTAGGATAGTCGAGTACCCGCGGATACAAGATGAGGTTCCACCTACGTGATTTACCTTAATATCTTCGCGGGTTACAATACCTTGTGAATCGAACCATTTCGTAGCGAACTGACGAATCGTAGGATTGTTGTTTGTAATCTGAACATACCCACTCTTACAGTCAGCGTTTCCCTCAGCTAGGAAGAGACCTAGGAAGAGACCATTGTCCTTACTAAAGATAAACTCGTCTGGAACGGACGAGTGATCGCGGTTGGTGGTAAACGGATACACATATCCTGGTTTGATATTTGCCATGTTTGACCTGGTCAGAGCGCGCTGCAGCTTTGCCTTATCCGTATAGGGCAAAGTAAACTCTTTTCCGTTTACCGAGTCCCACCAACCCGCTGGTATTCTCTCCCTACCCTCCATAGCATCACTCATTGCTTTTACCGCGATACTGAAATCAGTTCCGTAGAGATAGCTTGTCTTGGGCAAGTAGTTGCTCAAGGGGACACTTGTTGTAATTACAGGAGGTGTAGGTAGATTCATCGTAACCGGTACAAAGTGTCCAGGGCGAACATCGGGTGTTGACATTCTCTCGAACTCCTTATTTGCACCGTTCCAAATTAGGAGCGACTTGGACTCGGTAACAATAACCTTGCGACCACCAGTGGTCTTGATTTCATATAGCTGGTCACCAGGGTCGTGGCGTGTAATAGCAGTGATTTGACCCCACGTAACCTTGCCCTTGGAATCCGTGGTTGGAATCGTTACAGGCGTCTCCAACTGAAGGAGTTCGAGGCGGCGCTCTGCAAAGTGCTCAACTTCGGTCTCCCTAGAGGCGAGTTGTGCGTCAATCCAGTCACCAATGGGAACAGTCTTCGTCTGCCCGTTTTCAATAACCACGATAGGAGTGTCGCCAGTCACTGACTTAACGGCTGTATCGATTAGACCCTCACGACCCGACATAGCGTGGAAGAAGAACTCGTGCGGCGTCAAGCCCTTGATGAACGAGGACTCAATGAAGCCGCGCGCCGCCGCACCGTCGTCAAAGCGCTTGAAGTGCGGCAGCGTACGGTCCTGGAAACCGTACGGAATGCGCTTACCCTCTATATTTTGCTGACCCAGAACGGCAATCATCTGAGCCACGTTCGTGTTCGAGCCCTTGGAGCCCGCCTTAATCATATTCGTCATACGATTGTCATCCGCGAGCGAGTTCCTGCCCTCCTTACCCGCGCGGTCGATAACCTTGTTCAACGTGGCGAAGACCTTGGACTCGAACTCCTCGTGATTGCTGCGACCAGACGAGTTGTCAAACAGACCCGTGTGAACCTGGAGCAGAATGTCTTCAATCTGTCCCTTCAGCACGGACAGCTCCTTATTGATTTTACCCTTCGTATCCTCATCGGCAATCAAATCTGAGATACCCACGGAGAAACCGGAGTTCATCAGATAGTTCGCCATCATACGCTGAAGCGAATCCAAGAAATCCACCGTAACATCGTGACCAAAGTCATTGTAGATAACGTGAATGAGCGCCTTGGAGAACACGTCCTTGTCCAGGATGCCCTGCTTGATAATACCGTTCTGAATCTTCACGTAGTTCGGTGAGTCCGTCGTGTCCTTGGTCTCGTCGAATGAGATGTTGCGCATCTCAAGATTTACGGGCGGTAGCAGCGTTGACAGCAGCTGCTGACCGGACCAGAGCGGAATCGGCTCCTTGACAACAGGGTCAGGGAGGATACCGTTCCAGCGCGGCGCCCAGACAAGGAGATTCATCGCTTCACGGCGGTTTAGCAATACATTGGGACGCGTAAAGCGGTTTACGCCAACTAGCGTGTCCTGAACTACGGATACAATCGGCTTGGACTCACGGGGACCGACGATTTGTAGAGGAACCGCTGCAATTTCGCGTAGCTCAATCGCAGCCTCAATCGACTGAGGAATGTGGGCGTTCATCTCGTCGCCGTCGAAATCGGCGTTGTAGGGCGCGGTAACACTGACGTTCAGACGGAACGTGTTGTACGGTAGAATCTTGGCACGGTGACCCATCATAGACATTCTGTGGAGCGACGGCTGACGATTAAAGAGGACAATGTCACCGTCCATCAGATGGCGGTTAACGATGTCGCCCTTGTACAGCTGAATATCCTTGGCGTTCACATGCTTTAGCGAAATCATACGCCCGTCGGCAGCGCGGATAATCGTCTTCGCACCAGGATACTTATCCGGTCCATTCTGAATCAGCGCATACATACGGTCAAGATTGTAGGCAGTTACGCGCTCAGGGTGGGTGAGATTCATCGCAATCTTGAGCGGGACACCGAGTTCACCGACAGAGATATTCGGGTCTGGCGTAATAACTGAACGCGCCGAGTATTCTACACGCTTACCCTGCAAGTTGTTGCGGATACGACCCTCCTTAGAACCAAGACGCTGCTGAAGAGACTTCAGCGGGCGACCACTGCGCTGTGCTGACGGTGCTACACCAGGAATCTCATTGTCGATGAGCGTCGCAATGTGATACTGAAGAACGTTCGTCCACTCGTCAATCGCCTTCTTCTTCGCATTCGTGCTAATCTTCTGCGCCAAGTTGTTGTTGGTCTTGATGATATCAATGAGCTTCTGCGTCAAGTCATCTTCTGACCGCTGATTGTTGTCCTGGAGCACCGACGGGCGCACCTGCGGCGGCGGAATCGGAAGAACCGTGCACATCATCCAATCGGGGCGGCACCAGAAACGGCTGAACCCCATAAAGTCGACGTCCTCGTCGCTAATGCGGCGCATCAACCGATAGACATATTCGGGCTCCAGATAACGCTCGATGACACCATCCTTGATACCACTGCTCACATCCGCGGGGAGCGCCATGCCCTCAGGAAGTTCGATGTCCTTCCACTCCGCCATGATACGGCAGATATCATCGTCGCGGTATTTGCTGGGCTGACGCGCGCCACAACCATCCTCGATGTCCTCACCGCAGCGCGTAATCTTGCTACAGTGCTCGAGAACCTGCTTCCAGCGCGACTCACCCTTTAGCCGCAACAGATGCTTGTAACGGCTCTTATCGATTCTCAGCTTGCCGCACTTGATACAGACGCAGCGCAGAATTTTCATGATTAGTTTGAAGAACTGGATATAGTAGACGGGGCGTGCCAACTTATAGTGTCCGAAATGTCCTGGACAATTATGGTTGTTGAGACCGCAACTGCGACATAGTTTCCCGTTTTCCAGTACTCCCATCCGGGGGTCAAAGAGCCCACCTATTTTTCCCTCAACTGCAACGTGGCTAGTTACTTCTACCACTGAGCGTCGTACTACTTCATCGGGACTGAAGACGCCGAACTGAATGCCTACTATTGTTTCAGTTTCACTTGAATTTTGTAAATAGGGCATTTCGCTATCTGCTTATTCTAACCTTCTTTAAGGTGCTTTTTTTAATGGGGTGTGGATTTCAAATTGATTGGTTTTTAGGCTAAAAATGAGTTGTCTGTTGTTTTGCTGCCTGTTTGTAATATGTCACTTGAACTCATCATTGGACCCATGTTTGCGGGCAAATCGTCGGCTCTACAGAGTATTGTACGACGACGAACGGCTATCGGTTGGACAGTGCTAGTCATCAAGCCTAACATAGATAACCGTTATGAAGGCTTGAATGAAGTGGTAAATCATGATAAACAGCGGTGTCCCGCGATTGCCGTTGAAACACTGATGGAACTGTACGGGGGCGAAGATTTTCAGAAGGCGCAACTTATTATCATTGAGGAGGGGCAGTTCTTCGGCGACCTCACGGAGTTTGTCTTGAAGGCTGTTGAGGAGGCTACTAAACACGTGGTGGTGGTTGGATTGGACGGTGATGCACATAGAAAACCATTCGGTCAGATTTTGGATTTGATTCCTCTAGCGGATGAGGTCCAGCGACTCTATGCGCTTTGTAAGATGTGTGGCGATGGTACGGCCGCGCGATTTACGTGCGCTTTGAGCGCAGCTGCGTCTGCTGCTACAGCCGAGGGAAAGCCACAAATCGGTGGACCCGATACATATGTTCCCCTATGCCGGCGGCACTATCTGGCAAACCAGGTAAAAAGTTGAACCGTTCTGGGTTATTGTTGGTTTTTCAATAAGAAAATGCGTGTTGATTTCTCTAGCAACGAAATCGAGGAAAGGGGGTATTTTGAGGAGCGGGCGCCGCTTCAGCAGACGAGCACGCGGTATCAGGTAGACCGATGTCTATTTGCTGGACCGACTGGCAATGCGTGGACGGTTATCATTGAAAACCATGACTATGGTCGTATGCTCTTTCTAGACAACGAACTTCAGTCTGCTTCCTATGACGAGGCTATCTATCATGAGACACTGGTCCATCCTGTAATGCGTACAATGTCTAATATTACCGATAAGAGGGTTCTAGTTGTGGGTGGCGCCGAGGGTGCCACCGTGCGCGAAGTTCTGCGTTGGGGCTATAACCAGGTCAACCATATCGACTGGGTTGATATCGATGGGCAGCTTGTAAATGTCTGCCGCGAGCACCTTCGGTATGCGCCGGATTCGGTTTACGGTGATGCCTCTGTGCACTATCATGCTGCCGATATCAATGTGTTTCTTCAAAACGGTAATAGGGATTACGATGTGATTATTCTCGACCTTCCCGACCCGGATCCGAGCGAGCAATATCTATATGGTTCTAACTTCTGGAATCAGATTCACGGTGCGCTGAGCACGGACGGTGTTGTCGTTACACACGCAGGACCGGTAGAACCTCGTTGCCACCAGGGTCTCAATATTATTCGCGACAGCGCTAATATGGGCGCAGGCACTTCGTATCACACGCTGATTCCCTCCTTTCAGGGAGAGTGGGCTTTCTGGATGAGCTGTGCTAGTAATGATTATGGATTTATGCCCAATGATACGTCGGTTATGAATAATGGTTATCATAGGACTATCATGCACTGGGATACGCATTGGAATATTAATAGTGTTAATTAGTAGAAGGATGGAACCGTTCGCTGTTCTGTCTGCTTCATTGAAAGACAATGAGACATTTGATTATATATCTTCGGTTAGCAAAGAACGTTACGGACAATATAAAAAGGCACACCATGAATGGATAAACGAAGTTGAACAAGGTAAATATCGTAATGCGCTAAACCAGATTCGCACAAAAGATGAGATTTTTTCAGCGATGCATGAAAAATTTCCAAATAGCACTATTGAACCGGTTACTGAGTGCGATGAAGTCTACTGGTCGGCAAGTCCAAAGGAGGCTAAGGGGTCTGACCGCGCCCTAGTTGATTGTCACTATGACGCGCCGTTTAGCATTATACCGACAGGTGGTGTAGTGTATTACAGAATTATTATCGCTATCAATGAAAATAATACTGTTACAACTATCTTTCCCGATGAAAACAAAAAGGTTAAAATGAACAAGGGAGATTTCCACGGACTAGACTATAATAAAGATTGGCATTGTGTCGACGGTTCTATTCTACCCGATACGTATCGGGTTCTGCTAAAAATGCATTATCTTATTATACCTAACGGTGTATCGAGAACGTGGGTTGATTTTGTACGCTATATAAATGTGCAGTGGACGTTTGGTTCGCGCGTAACTATGCGGATGTCGGCGGACCCACAAACATTTTTTGAACAAATTGTCGCGCTTATCGTAAATGTCTGCCGTTTCATATTTAATAATACAAATAGTTCTCTCATAACGGCGTTGTTTTTCATTCTCGTTGCAGTTGTAGTGGGTTTACGATTTGGTAGAAAAAGATTTAGAAAATTGTTATAGTTTGCGCCTATAGAATCAGTTCACTTGGCGACCGCGGGCTATCCGTTGACGTTCGTGGACTCGGCTTCGGCGAACTCTCTATTACGCGAATCTTTTTGTTCTTAGTTTCGATTACTTGCTGATTATAGAGTACATTTGTATAATAGATAGTCTCTGCTTTCTTATCATCGATGGGTGTAGCAGTGAGGTCCTTCTTTAGTTTAGCGAGACGCTCCTGCTGGCGGCGGCGCGACAGTCCAGCGGCGGCACCAAAGAGCATAAGGGCTCCCAGAACGGCGCCTACCGCGATACCGGCTACCGGTAGGGGCGGACCTGGTGTCGCCGGCGGCGGTGGAGGTACTAGAATCATTCCTGACTGAATCATTGTGAGCGAAAGACCTGATACAGAGGCTAGGTTATTTTCATAGGGGGCGAGAACCTGGTTCAGCACCGTTGCGTTCCGAGACATGCTTGTTAGCAACGTCATAGACGGACCGGTATCTCCAACAATATCAATATCTACGCTGACGCTGATACCTACTGTCCCTGCTGGCGCGAGCAGGCGACGACCTAGATGACAGTTCAGTTCGCCGTTAATTGGGTCCGTTCGTGAAAACACTGTTACGTTGCCGCTGAACTGGTCCGTTAGTGAACTGATACGAATCGCATTTGTCCCCATCGCCCGTGCAAGACTACAACGGAGCATGGTAGCGGCACCATTCATAAACATCTGTGGGCTAATTCCTACATTCGTAATGCTGATACTCATCGTTGTAGTGGTCAGTCCGCTAGTGGTTGTCGCAGTTGCTGTGGCAGAGGTCGTCGCCGAAGACGAAGGAGAGGCTGTCGACGACGTTGTTGCCTGCGCTGATGGGGTGGCGCTTGCTGAAGCGGAGGTGGTTGACGATGCAGACGACGTTGCTGATGGGGTCAAAGTGGGTTGCGCTGTCGAAGTCTTGGTTGCAGTTGCGGATACAGTTGCGGTCGAAGTTGCCGACGAAGTCTTGGTTGCCTGCGCAGATGCTGTAGGAGTCGCAGATGCTGTAGCACTCGCCGAAGGTGTCAGTGTTGACTGTGCAGATGTTGTTGCACTTCCTGAAGAGGCTGGTGTTGCCGTAGCCTGCGCTGACGTTGTGGCAGTTCCAGAACTGGAAGAGGTTGCTGTGGCACTTCCTGAAGCCGTAGTTGTGCTCGTCGCACTCGCTGTTGTTACAGGTGAATTTGTTGGTTGCGCGGAAGATGATGGTCGCGAACTGTAGGTGGCTGTTCCAGTAGATGAACTGGTGGAGGAGGGTAGTGCAGAAGTTGACGGATTCGGTGAAACGCTACTAGTGGCAGAACTAGATACAGTTGGCGAAGCTGATGGGCTCGTTGTGAACGAAGGGTATGCTGACGCGGAGGGATTTGCGGAAGGGGACGAGTTTGGTGATGCGGAAGGATTCGCTGATGCGGAAGGATTCGCTGATGCGGAAGGAATTGTCGATGCCGAAGGAATTGTCGATG
>Ga0114962_10000106_pt1 | contig 67690 bp, 61 predicted proteins | sample C_130820_MF_Meta_FD_87017 | JGI IMG/M metagenome (GOLD analysis project Ga0114962, IMG submission 87017) | Freshwater microbial communities from Lake Croche, Canada to study carbon cycling - C_130820_MF_MetaG | ecosystem: Environmental > Aquatic > Freshwater > Lake | place: Lake Croche, Canada... | reverse complement strand
TTTAATAGAAGGGCTTCAGCCTTTTCAAATTCACCTCTGTAGATAAGTTTTAATCCTTTGGAAACAGAACCAGCATAACTTGATGATAAAAAAAGAAATAGTAAGGCAATTGCAATGAATGTTGCTTTAAAACTTATAGTATTGTAAGATTTAACTTTTTTCGCAATATCATTAAACTTCGAAATCATAACTACAAATAACTTAATCCACAAATTTACATTTTAAGGTTAATTGTATTGTTATTAAATTGTTACCTATCAGGTAGTTGTCCTAATCAAAAACTGTAACCGACTTTCAATCCAAATCCTAAATTTAAGGGGTGCTCTTCAATTGTTTTGTAGGTATACATACCTTTGACTTCTGTCATTGGAACGTTTAATGAAACTGTCCTTATTCCAAGATTGGAGTACCATTCTATTCTGTAGTGATTATCAATCGGATAATTGTATCCAAATCCTACCAATAATTCTGATATTCTGAGCGTCATATTCATATCTGAGGCATTTGCTGAGGAGTCACCAGAATTTTGATTGGGCATGTAGGAACCTGCTGCATAACTGAAATTATAATTTCTTGACCTGTATCCTAAAGATAAAAATCCGACTGCATCATTGTAATTGTTCTCTCCTAAATAAATTCTTCCCTCAATTCTAAAAGCAGAACCAGTGCTATAGTTAATAGTTGGAGTTGCACTATTTGGTATGCTATTATATAAATCACTATTGACAGCGCCTAAAACATAATATTGTTCTATTTCACTTGATTTTAACTCCCCTGTTAGATATGGATATTGCAATAATCTATTATTAACAGTAATTCCAAGACCGATTTCTATGCCAATTCTTTCCTTAAAAATAATCTCACCAAAGCCCATATACTCCCCACTGAAAAGCAATAATGGATTAATTTTAGCTACTATTTCTATATGTTTAGAAGCAAGTGAATTAGATCCATTTATTTTCTTTTTGTCCTTTATAGCTTTTGTACCAAATGGGTCGGTTTCCTCTATGGTGATTTTTTCGTATCCGCCCTTGTTTTGTGCTTTGATTTTGGTCCCAAGTACCATCATCAAACAACAAAGGAATCCGATTTTTACTGCTGAATGGGTCATTGCTGTAATTCTGTTCATGTCTTAAAGTACTGCTAAATTAGGATAATCCTTGATTTTTGAGAAATTTAGTTGACTTGGACTAGAACAGATTCTTGAGGTCCATAAATTTTTTTACAAAAAGTGCAAAAATTTTTAATTGATAATCAATTGTTTACAAACTATTTTCAACTTTTTTATAGCAAAGTTGTGATTTTTTAGGGAGTTAGGACAATAGTGGTTTGTAAATCGGATGAAAGCCTCTGTTGGCACATCTGATTTATGTAATATTTTAACCATTCAATTATAGAATAGAAATGAAAATTCAAGAGATTAATCAAATTTTAGACTTAGAGCTTCCAGAAACGGAAGCACAAAACGATTTGTCCTTAGAGGAAATCAAAAACATCTTTCACCAGAAATTAAATGACTCTTTACATCCATTGCAAACGGAATTGAAAAAGGTCAAGACTCAAATGAAGGTCATCACTCCGGAGTATGAAAAACTAAAAAATACTGCTGAAGGGATTAAGTCAAATTATGAGGCGCAAATAAAATCCTTGCACACCAGCTATCAAATGGATAAAATCAAATCTGGATTAAAATTTAAGCCTGATATATCCGTAATAGAGTCTAAGGGTTTTGAAAGTTATTTAGCGGATAATTTTAGTTTCGAATTAAATGAATCCAATGAACTCAGTATTCAGGATAAATCAGGAAATCCTATTTATTTGAATGGTATTCACAAGCCGTCTTCCGCTCAGGAGGTTTTAAATCATTTAATTAAGGAGCATGGCTTGGACGCTCCAAATCCTCCGTATGAGGTAAATATGAGCAAAAATAATAATACCGTCGGTGGTATGCAGAAAAAAATTCATCCAAGAGCTATTAAATAATCTCTCAAATAAATAAAACATTATTTAAAAAATAAATTTTAACAACTTAATAAACAAATATTAATTTTATGTCAAATCCATTAGTATCCGCCAATGCGTTGCAACTTGCATTGAACGACAATTTTACACAGAATGACCCATCCCAAAGGTCAGAAAATTTGGGATTATTACATTATTTATTTTCTCCTGCTAATTTGAGCGGCATCCAAAGATTGGTCGCTCCAGGAAACGGAAAACTTAAAAATATTCAACTCGTTTTCCAAAACAGAGATGCGGAATCCACTGTAGAAACCGCTATTGCTAAAAAATGTGTTTCCACCAACGAGGACGCAGAACAATCCGTCACCTATACCTTAGATGAAACGCAAGGGGTTTCCTCTGATTGTTTGATTGATATCACCCATTTGGCAAGGGCTACACAATCCAATCCCTATTATTTGGCACAACAAATCCAAAAAAGAATGGATGTTTGTAAGCGTAAAATGGCAACTTTGGCGGTACAGGCTTTAGATGGCATCAAAGGGTCTTTTGCGAGCGGAGAGTTGAATGTGACCAGTGGAGTAAAATCAGTTAAAACGAAGAAAACGGACGGAACGCTAACCACTGATTTATTAGAACAAACCACTTTTGCCTGCATGAATGCTGGATATCAAGGCAGTCCAATTATGATTGGATGGGGAGAGGCTTGGCAATATTTTAAAAGGCTCAATGCCGGATGTTGTGCCTTAGATGGGGTAAATGTTGGGGATTTATATCATCAAAATGAGCTGATTATGTTGGGAGATAGACGTATTACGGATGTTTATCCTGACACCACTCATCAAGGATATTATTTTACAATGGAACAAGGTGCCATTCAACCGGTATGGTGGAATGAGTTTGAAGGGGTGGAAGGCATCAATCATATTGATGAATCTAATTACAAGCAAACGGTATTGGTTGACCCTATTTCTGGGATTCCTTTCGATTTTATTTTAAGTAATAATTGCGGAAAGATATCCATACAAACCAAGTTAGCGATTAAATTTATTGGATTGCCCAATAATCTATTTGCAACAGGGGATGTTTTTAATGGGGTAACGTTTGTAAACAAGTTTCAGATAGTAAATTCGTAACGATTTTTGATTGATGTTACGTGCATCACCCTGATGTGCGTAATTTGATTGTTTGTATTTTGTGGAAAGTGGCGTGTTGTAAAGCACGTCACTTTTATTTAAACTAAATCAACAGACTTTAATTAAACATATTTATTCAATAGACAATTATGAAAATACTATTCAACTTAGTTGCGGTAAAGAATCATTTTTCTGCGTCCAACTTATTAAATAGCGGAATTTATTTAGATGATTTTAATGCCATAGAAATAAATCAAATATCCGCTTTAACAGGATTAAATGCTACCCAAGTCAAGGATAAAATGTACAATTCCGTTTTAAAGGCGGAAGAAACAGTTCAAAAAAACATTGAAACCCGAATAAATGAACGTTATGACAATATACTAAATTCAGGTGTATTTAAAATAGGCGTTCAAAACCTCAGGAATGAAATTACTGCCACTGATTCCAATTATATTTATGGGATATATTTTAATTTAGAGGATTATCCTTCCTTAAGAGGAGTGATTCAAAATATTAGATTCCGGCCTGCGGTTAGTGGATCTTATGATTTTTATATCCTGAATTTAAAAACACAAGATATATTGTGGATGGATTCGTCCAGCTGTACGCAGGATGTGGAGCAAATCATAGGACAAGACATCATTTTTAGGGATTTGGACAATACCGCCAATATTGCCTTTATGTTCAACACCAACGGAAACGATGTATATAAAACACCTATCCAGAAAATTCCATTTAATGGATGCCCTAGTTGTCCTTCTATAAGTTATTATAGGCGGTATATGGAAGCCCGTCCATTTAAAATAATGAGTGGAATACCGGTTATTCCCAATAACTTTATTTATGACGGAAATACTTATGGGCTCAGTTTTGATATTTTTGTGGAAGGGGATGTAGAATTTATTATCCAAGAAAATAAACGATTATTTATTCAATCCTTGGGATTGAAATCCGCGCAAACACTTTGCGAGGATATATTAAGCAGTACTCAATTTGATCAAATCATTTCTGATAAAAAGGAAACCTATCAATTATTAGCAAAAAAATATGCTGATGATTACGATTTAGAATTTAATAATGCCATTAAACGCTTGCCAGTTAACAATCCAATAGGATTTAATCATAGCCCCAGGGTACGGACAGTGAATGTTGTACCGTGAATCAATATTTATCAACAATTTAATTAATATATTTATTTATGAAATCATTTTTTAAACTATGGCCAGGCTTTAGCTATGCCATCGTTATCTCTTTGTTCCTATTTATAGGATTCGGGTTCTTTTTTCCAAGTTTATTCCCCAGAAGTGGCGTGATGGACTTTGGAATACTTCACGCGTTGGTTTTCAGTATTTTAATCATCGTCACTTGTATGGAATTGACCTTCTTAGGTCTAAAGCTTCAGTTTTTACCGATTTTTAAATGGTATAAAACAGGATTCCATGACGATTTCTTTTCACTTAATCCCGCTTATAAAATATGCGTATTTTTATTTACCTTATTTTTTATGCTTTTATTATTTGTGATGCTCATGCACAAATTGATGTAAAACATCATAAACTGGATAGTATTGTGCTGTCACAAGTAGGAGTCAAGGAACTCACCAATCACAATGACGGAAAGGAGGTTGAAAAATACCTCTGTTCCTGTCATTTACCAAAAGGATACGAATACTGCTCCGCCTTTTGTTCTTGGTGTTTATTACAAGCAGGATACCACATCAAACCGACTGCATGGGCACCCGCTTGGTTTGTGCATCCTTATTTAATTTATTATAATGGACATGATGTAAAAAATAAAACATATCCAATTAGCGGTGATTTAGTCGGATATTATTATCCCAATCAAAAAAGAATCGGACACGTCGGGTTTATTTTAAATTATCCATTAAACGGACAATATTATTCCTCCATTGAGGCGAATTACGGTAATCCAGGAGGTGTATTTAAAGTCATCAGGCCTAAATGGATGATGTTTGCACTTGCTAGATATTGGGATCAATAAAATTACAGCGATGGGAGAAAATAAAGAAAAAGAAGTTGAGGTTGTAATTAAAAAAGAAAAAGTCCGACGCAACCGTCATTTTCATGATTTATTACTTGATGAAAATAGATATTTAATTGTCTATGGAGGCGCTGGGAGCGGGAAATCCTACTTTATAGCTCAAAAATGGGTATTTAGGCTTATTAAAGAACCCAATCATCGATTCTTATTTTGTAGAAAGTTTGCCACCTCTTTAAAAAATTCAGTTTTTAAATTGTTTTTGGAGGTCATCAATACCCTAGGAACTGAATTTAGAAAGGGATTTATTATTAATAAAACGGATAAAACAATCAGATATCTTCCTAACAACGGAGAAATCATTTTTACTGGATTAGACGACCCTGAAAAATTAAAATCAATTGCCGGAATCACCTCTATTTGGATAGAAGAAGCCACTGAAATTGAAGAAGACGATTTTGATCAACTCGATTTAAGATTAAGAGGACGGACGCCCTCCTATAAACAAATCATCATTACCTTTAACCCTACGGATGAACGTCATTGGATTAAAAAGAGGTTCATAGATGACTTACAACCTGATTTGGCATCTGAATATACGGTACATCACAGTACCGTTAGGAATAATAAATTCATTGATAAAAAATACCGACAAGTTTTGGAGGCCAAGGCCGCTTCCAATCCCAATTATTATAGAATTTATGCCTTAGGAGAATGGGGAAAACCTGAAGTTAAAAATCCGTTTGCCGTCAATTTTGATGAACAAAAACACTTAACCGAAGATGATACTTTATTACCAGGATGTCAACTAAGGTTTAGTTTTGATTTTAATGTGGATCCATTCGTTTGTCTGGTGCTCCAAATACAAGGAAATGATAAGAGTTGCGTGGCGGTCAAGTTCCTAAGGGAAATCGGGATAAAAAACGGAGACGTTTATAAAATGGCTCAAACCATCAAAAGTCTTTATACGCCTACTCAGCTATCTATGGCATTATTTACAGGTGATGCTATGCAAAAGAAAAAGGAAATCAGCCAAGAAAATAATAGAACGGCTTGGGAAATCCTTAAAACGGAATTGAATATTTCAGAACATAGGTTAAATGTGCTTAGTACCAATCCTTTGATTACCAATTCTTGGCATCAAGTGAATAGTATCCTACAACTGCATCCCAATTTTAAAATACACAAATCGATGAAAATGCTCATCAATGATTTGTTGAGAGTAGAAATTGATGAAGAGGGAAAAATCAACAAATCCAATCGGAAGAACCTGGATCAACGTTCCGACTACCTTGACGCCTTTAGGTATGCCTTAAATACTTGGATGAGGGGATATGTTTAACAATTAAATTACCAACAAAAATGAATCTAAACATTAATAACCAAAATATTACAAAATTTAATATTTCAACAGACTTTGAGATAAAGTTTAAAAATAACACAATTAGTTATCCTGAAATCATAGGGGAAATTGAACTCCAAAGGATACCAGAAAACTCAATAGATGAGGTAAATTCAGGAATTCTATCCTTTGATAATGGATATACGCTTCAGTTTTCTTTTTTAGGAGCCGATGTCCAATGCTTTAATAATAAGGAGGTCTTGCAAATTAACCAACTGCAACCTGAAATTAATTTATTCAGAGGGTTGAATGGATTAAAATCAATTCAAAACGCAGAAATTAATCCTAAATCCATTATTTTAAATGACTTAAACGGTCAATATTTACAAGAAAATATAGTCAATGGATATTTGGTTAAAGACTTGATTAATCATTTATCCACTTTATTAGATGTACCCATTACCGTCCATCAATTCTATTTAATGGATCATTTGGCTTTAATTAATCCCATTCAATTAACTGACAACGCTCAAAACGCTCAAATCCAGTATTTTTTAATGGATGTAATGGATTGCATTGCTCAATTAATGAATATTCAATTTTATATAGAATATTCTGAAACAGAAGGAAATGTAATTCAACCCATCGGAAGTGACAATTCTAATCCTACTCCAATATCCTTGGATGAGGTAGTTTTGATGTCCGATTCTCAATTAAGTATTAATAAGTACAATGGTATTTTGTTTAACCAAAATTATACTAATTTTAAAACTATAATAGGTAAATGCTATGCACATTATTCTACTCCTAAAGAACTCTATATTGATTTCATTACACAAAATAATAAAATCCAAGAGATAAAAAACGGAAATTTATTAATGCAACCAACCAATTTAATTTTATTACAAACGGAATTAGTCAATAATCAATTGCAGAGTGTACAGGATAGTCAGCATCAAATGAATCCTATATTTAGTCCCGAATCTATTTTTGATAGATATACCATTCAATTATTATCCGGAAATTATTATTTAAACGGACAAACGGAATCTCAACAAATAGTTAATTCCTACCTAGAACATCAATTCAATAGGATGGAGGTACTAACGCAAACTCCATATAATCTAAAATATCAATACAATTATTTAAACAAAAATATCCAAATCAATGAACAAGTTTATTATCCAACCGACGCGCGATCAGCGATTGCTTTTCAATTTATTTAGCGGAATTATTTTCCTAATTATTTTTACTTTTCTCTTTTCTTCTTGCCGGACGCCCAAACAACAATTGGATCGGCTATTGCGTCACCATCCAGAACTTATCAATTACACCACCAAGGATACTTTTATATCCCCTCCCATTCAAGCGGATACCCATTTTATTTTTAAACACTCCATTCAACAGGACACTATTGTCGTTACCAAACAGAAAATCCAGGTTAAATACTTCTATAATCATAAAACCGACACTATTTACCTCAAAGCAAAATACTTAGGCGATACTTTGATTAAAGAAATTAATAAAATTGTCTATAAGCCAGAGGGTAAAAGTGGACGTTATTATTGGCTTTGGATAGTCATTGGGTTGGTGGTGATGGTAGGTTTGTGGATTTGGAAGAGAGGAGTGGTGCGGTAGGCGAATTTACCAACTAATTAGTCCCTTCGACAGGCTCAGGGACCGTGCTTCGCACACAACTCAGAAGTAAATAGTAATTTTTTAGGGTTTCAGGTGACTGAGCCTGCCGAAGTCACCGACCAATTAGTCCCTTCGACAGGCTCAGGGACCCGTACTTCGCACACAACTCAGAAGTAAATAGTCATTTATTAGGTTTTCAGGTGACTGAGCCTGTCGAAGTCACCGGATTATCTTAAAAAATACCTTCAAGCAGTATTCTGATTTACTTAAATCTTTGATAAGACTTTGCAAGGTGACTGAGCTTGTCGAAGTCACCGATATAACTTTTAACAAACTATTAAGCAGTATTCTGGTTTACTTAAATCTTTGATAAGACTTTGCAAGGTGACTGAGCCTGCAGAAGTCACCAAAATATTATTTGAAGTTCATATAAAATTTGTTTATTTTTGTAATTGAAATTATACTCTTTTAAAGTAATGTATAAATCAATGAAAATAAAATTAACAATATTCTTGATTATTTTTAGCCTAAATCACTTATTGGCATCACCTAAGTTAATACCAGCTTGGGTTAAAAAAATTCATCTAATTAAATCTAATCACAACCCAAATTGCTTAAACTCAGATAATTTTGGTAATTCGTATTTTTTAACTGAATATGATACACTTTCATTTGATAAAATTAACTTAAAATCAAAGAAGACACAAACATCCTTTGCCATATTTAAATTTAATTCTAAAGGGAAATTATTATGGCAGTTCACTTTAGCTGAGGCAGCTAAATATTTAAACGTAAGGTCATGGAAATTATGCCAAGATGGTTCAGTATACATAGGTGGTGATTACAATGGGCCAATAACAATTAATGCTAAAAGTTATGACTCTTTAGGTTATAGTTATCTACTCAGGATTAATAAATATGGCCAATTTTCTTGGTTAAAAACAGGGGCTGAGTTTGGTCAAGCATCCATTTATTTAACTGAAAATAATGGAATAGGTTATTGCAATACTACCTTTAGTGTGAAAAATTATAAGAGCAAATTTGGGGATACTTTGGTTCCATTGGGTTTTTATAAAGGTATTTGTGAGCTAGATTCAAATGGTAATCTAAAAAAACGTAAATTATTTCATTTATCGAATTTTAATTCCCCTAATTTTACCGTTACCAGCAATGGTCGTGGGAAAACATATGCTATTTTATTATTAGATAAAGATACCTTCTATACTACTAAAAAAAATCTAATAAATCAAAAGGGATCTAAGTCAAGTTTTTATTTTATGCTACTAGATAAAAATTTGAATCCTAAATGGATTAAAGAATGGACTCATGTTAGCAAATATTACAATAAAGTTTTTGGTAACAATGACTTCAAAGTCGATGATATAGGTAATATGTTAATGTCAACAGAGTATTCAGACACCATTACAATGGATGGTAAAATATTAATAATTGATAGTAGTACAAACAATAATACTACTTGTTTAAGTAAAATGGATACTTTAGGCAACATCAAATGGATAGTCCAAGGCAATTTTTCAAATGGACTTGACGATTATTCCTTGATAGATGTAATTGGCAATAAATTATATACCTATTATAATAATTCTTCCACAAGTAGTAAAATAATGTCAATTGACACTTTTAATAATCGACCAAATCCAGCTATAATAACCTACAACACTTTGAATGGTAGGGTACTAGCAGTTGACACAGCTTATCAAGGTCAATATATTGGAATAAATTCTTTAAATGGTAATGAGAGGCTTTTATTTACAGATGTGGGTGTTTCTTTTAATATAAATAATATCAGTTTCACTCCCAATAATAATTATAACTATGTGTTGGTTAAATTAGATACTATAGGAATCACTAACAATATAGAATTGAATGCAAAAATAAATTATAATACTTGCTTAATTTATCCAAACCCTAGTAAGGCTCTATTTAATGTCAAATTCTGTAACTCATTTACAGGTCAAATTGTGGTAATAAATAGTATGGGGCAAGTGATAATGCAAAAAAATAATTTAAATGCGACTTCAACAGAACTTAACTTAGAAGGTCAATCCTCAGGATTGTATCATATTATTTTAACTGAAAAATTAGGTCAAACTGCCCAATATCAGATATTAAAGCAGTAACCGTATTCACCTTTAATTAAATATCCAATGAGTCGTCAAATTCATTGGATATTTTTTATTATTGTTTTTGATAAATTTTCAAGTTTTAAGTGTCCCTTCGACAAGCCCTTCGTTGCACTAAGGGCAAGCTCCAGCCAAAGGCTAACAGGCAGTGGCCGTGCTTGGTAAATATTAATGAATGTATCGTTAGGTGACTGAGCTTGCCGAATTCACCGACCAATTAGTCCCTTCGACATGCCCTTCGATGCACTCAGGTCAAGCTCAGGGACCCGTACTTCGCACACAACTCAGGAGTAAATAGTCAGGTATTAAGGATTCAGGTGACTGAGCTTGCCGAAGTCACCGGATTATCTTAAAAAATACCTTCAAGCAGTATTCCGATTTACTTACAATCTTTGATAAGACTTTGCAAGGTGACTGAGCCTGCCGAAGTCACCCATATAACTATTAACAAACTATTAAGCAGTATTCTGGTTTACTTAAATCTTTGATAGGACTTTGCAAGGTGACTGAGCTTGTTGAAGTCACAAATTTTTTTGTTTGGAGATTAAGTAATTTTTTTTTATATTCGTGGCTCACATTAGACTTTTTTAAAGTAATGAGTAAACAAAATTTTAACAAACAAAAGGGGTTTAGTACATTTACCCCCCCCCACTTACTAATAATTTGTGGACAAACAAATGTTACAGTTAAAAGGCTCAAAACAGTCTTTGCGGTCCTCACAATGTTATTTATCATGACATTATCCTCCCTAACAACTTTAAAAGCACAAGGTTGCACATGGACTTTTACGAATAGACTTGATTGTTCCTTAAATATAACTTTAGCTAAATTTTGCAGTAGTCCACCTGTAACTGGGATTGCATCTGGTTCAGTAACCCCATCAAGTTGGATATCCCCACATACTTTACCATTGATAGTTAATGATGTTGATTTATGTGGCTCATCAGTTGATTGTTCTTACCCTAGTGGTTGTACAATTAAAATTTCGTTTGATGGTGGTAGTACTTATTTGAATGATGGTGATATGTATTGCTGTAATACGGGTTCAACTGATCCTTGTATTGGGTGTGGAGTTCTAATTTTTGACTGTATTAATCACACAATAGATATGACTAAACCTGCTGGTTGTCCATAGACATCATTTCAAATACTAAAATGAAAATAAAAATCATACTATTAATAATTATTATAAGCTATTTGGATATTTATGGATCAAATAAATTATCTCCGGCATGGGTGAAAACTATTTATTTAAAGCAAACTACAAATGTTAATTTTTATACCCCCAGTGTTAAAAGTGATGGCAAAGGCAATAGTTATTTATTGATTGATTACGATACTTTTAACTGTGATAATTTAAAATTAAAATCCAAAAAAAATACTGCATCCTTTATCCTTCTTAAATTTAATCAAACTGGTAAAATTGAATGGAATTTTAATTTGCAAGATGCATCAAAAATACTCAAAACAGTTGATTGGGAAGTTGCCAACGATGGTTCAGTTTTCCTTAGAGGTAATCATAATGGCCCATTAGCTATTAATGGGCAAATTTATGATTCTTTAGGTTCTGGATTTTTATTAAGAGTTAATAAAAATGGCCAATTTTCTTGGTTAAAAACTGGAGCCGAATTTTACCAAGCCTCCTTATATAGAACAAAAAATAATGGTATAGGCTATTTTTCAACTATTTTTTCAGCTAAAAATTATAAAAGTCGATTTGGAGATAGTATTGTTGAAAATGGTCTCTACAAAGGTATTTGTGAATTGGACTCGTCTAGTTCAGTTACAAAACGTCAACTTTTTCGGTTATCTAACTCTAATTCACCATATTTTATAGTAAGTAGCAATGGAAAAGGTAATACCTATGCAGTTTTATTGTTAAAAAAGGATACTGTATTTGCTGGAAAAAATATTCTTGTAAATCAAAAGGGTACTAAATCTAGTTTTTATTTTATGTATTTAGATAAAGACTTGAATCCTAAATGGATAAAAACTTGGCCACATGTTGTAAAAAATTACCTTAGACAATTTACAAACAAAGATTTTATTATTGATAACGTTGGAAATTTAATTATGGCTACCGAATATAATGATACAATAACAATGGATAATAAATTATTAATTGTTGATAGTAGTCAAATTAATTCTTCTTCCTGTTTAAGCGAAATGGACAGTAATGGTATAATTAAATGGGTTACTCAAACTAAAAACGCTAGTGGATTAATACAATTTTACCCTATCAATGTAAATAATAGTAAATTATACACCTACATTTACAATAATAATGGAAAAGGAAATCCAATTAATATTGATACTTTCACAAATTTACCTAGCCCTTCTATTGTTACTTATAATACTGCAAATGGTAAAGTTTTGTTTTTTGATACTATTTTTTCAAATGACCAAAATTTAATTTCTTATTCGATGAGTACCAATGAAAGATTTTTAGTCCCCAAGGTAAGCTCGCTGGTAAAACTAGGTAATAAAACTTACTTCCCAAATCCCTCATATAATTGGCTTTTAATAAAAATGGATTCTATAGGTTCTGTTGGAATGGAGGAGATATCCAATCCTAAGGGTGTAATTTGCTTAATTTATCCAAACCCTAGTAAGGCTATATTTAATGTCAAATTCAGTAACTCTTTTACAGGTCAAATTGTGGTAATAAATAGTATGGGGCAAGTGATAATGCAAAAAAATAATTTAAATGCAACTTCTACAGAACTCAACTTAGAAAGTCAATCCTCAGGATTGTATCATATTATTTTAACTGAAAAATTAGGTCAAACTGCCCAATATCAGATATTAAAGAAGTAACCGTATTCACCATTAATAAAATATCCAATGAGTTGTTAAATTCATTGGATATTTTTTATTATTCTCGCCCACTCACTACTCCTTCTCAATCACCCTTTTGTCCACATGGAATATTTTAATTCCTAAGCCCATATAAATTCCAATCGTACTATTTAAGGTAGGATTTCTGGTAAAGAAATCCGCTTTGGCAGGTAAAGTGCTCTTTTTTAAAGCTACAGGAAAAACGGCTTCTGCTTGATGCGTTTTGGTATAGTCGGTATATTGTGCGTCAGACATGTCGGTATAGAATGCTTTGTTTTCTGCATCGGTGAAATCACGGTCAAAACGCATTCCGGTATGGATATATAATTTATTGGTTATTTTAACATTGATTTCTGCGCCCATCACAATTCCAAATGTCCAAGTGGAAAATAATTTATACGGGTCAGGGGAAGGTAATAAAACGGTTGATGTTGTTTGAGGGGAGGTACTGGCGGCATCCACGTACAATAAATAGGAAACCTGTGCTCCGAGCCAAATACTGACATTAACGCGTCCTCTGATTTCCTGTGGAGAGTTAAATCTGATGGCTATCGGCAGTTTAATATAACTCAAATGCAATTGACTCTTAAAATTGACGTTGGAGTCATAATAAGTGGTTCCGTTTTTAGCCGTTAACGGATTGGCATCTACTGCCACAAATCCAGTATAGTTTTGACCATTTCCGGAATATATTAATCCAGTTTGTAATCCGTAGGATTCATCAAAATTATAAATAAAATCCACGCCTGCTAATGGACGATAAGTATCTAAAAGCGATATTTTATCATTATTGGAACCTTGGTTTTGGGAGTATATATCCAAGGTATTTAGGAATCTGGAAAAATTGACTCCGCCTATCGGTTTAATGAATCCTCCTTCTTGGGCAAAGGTGCTTAGCGGAAGCAAAAAAAGCACTCCGACCAAGGTATATATTAATTTATTTAATGACTTTTTAAAATGAATCATGGCTATAATCTAAAACGAATTTAGTATTGTATTTAATACAATTGACTTATACTACTTATCCTTTTCTTTTTTCTTTTTCTTGCGTTGAATTTCCAAAATAGCCAATTGAGTCTTGTAAACTTCATTTTTGAGTTCTAAAAACTCTCTATCTTGTACCTTAGGAATCGGTGCCTGTGCGGTATAGCGTCTGCGGAAATACCAGAGCTCATGAATATCCCTCAAATCAACTTTAAACGGAGCAAATTTTTCCTCTCCATCTATTTTATGTTTATCACTATAACAGGTGACAAAATCTTCTCCAAAATGATAGAATATCCTTTTAATAAATACACCTCTAGCACAATTGATGACATAGATGTACTCATTACGGATTTTTTGACCAAAGTCCTTTGGATTGTTCACTTCCACATAGGTACAATAGACATAGTCTCCATGCAGGAAAGTAGGCTCCATACTCTCCCCATAAATCTGGAACTTACGGACTGTTCCTTTATTCTGTAAATCATCTGGAATGGTTTCTATAGGGAGTTCTTGAATAAAATTAGGATCCTGATAGAACTCACTATATCCAGCCAAAGCAAACTCCGGAACCACACTCACCAATTCATTTCCTTTAAAATCAACGGGAATAGTCAATATTTTAAGCGTTGAAGAAGGATTCAATTGATTTTCCCCTGCAGTATGACTTAAGTTTCCTTTTTGTTGAGTTGCCTCGTGAAAAAACATCGGAAGCGTCCCTAATAATAAGTAGTTAGGATGCACGCCAAATCTTGTGCTCAGCATTTCCAACATTTCCAAAGTGACGGACTGTCTTCCTTTCATGATGTTCGGCCAGGAAGTGGGTGGTTTGTCAAATTGCTGCATAAGGTCAGCTCCAGACTGAATCAATCTGAGTTTAATGAGTTCAAATACAACATCCACAAACCGTTGTGATACAGCGTTTTTGGTTAATTCATTCATGAGGTGGAAAAATATTTATTACAAATATAGTGATAATCTTAGTAGTTATGACAATACTAAGATATTAAATATGTAGTTATATAAATTTGTGAGTAATCTCATATTTTATGTATCTTTGCTTTATCAATAATAACAATTTTAATAAACTTTTATGTACAACTTTATTAATCAACCTTTTAAACAAGTTCAGCAACCCAAACCGCTCAAACTACACCGTACCAATCCTTCCTTAATAGAGGAGATTGTCAACTGCCGTCAAGAACTGCTTTTCAAAGCCTATAAGAGAACAAAAAGTGTTTGTGATGCGGAAGACCTAACCCACAATACCTTGGAAGCAGCACTTAAAAACTTAGACCACTATCAACCTGAAAAGTCCACCGTATCGGCTTGGCTATTCGGAATCTTACAAAAATTATGGATATGTCAAGCGCGGAACAATCGTCGGAGAGAAAACCTCTTCATCGCTTTTACAATTGAATCCTATAATGGAATGGAGGATATCATTTACAATACCGCACTAGATAATTTAGAAAAAGAGGAAGTGAAGGTTTCCATGTTGAAACTACTAAAACCTATTGCTCAGGAAATAATAGAAATGAGGGTGGAAGGATATACCTTTAAGGAAATTGGTGCTTATTTGGATATGGCTCCACAGGAGGCACATAGAAGCTATAATGCATCCGTTAACAAACTAAAAAATCAATTAGCAAAGGAGGAGGAGACCAGTTATTTGAGGATTGTGCGGTAAATAGGGCAATAAAAAAGGCGATCAAAGGGATTGGCCGCCTTTTTTTAACTTGAATCGACTTACGGAGAGTAAATCAACCCAAAACACACAAAATATGCAACATTGCTTTATCTCTAATCTTCAATTCTTAGGAGGCTCTGCTATGAGTTTCCTAAGTTTAAGAGCGGATGTTTTATGGCGTAAAATATCAAATTGATACGGTATCACCTGCAAACAAACCTCTTCCTGATATCTTAATCGTAACACAAATCCATCTAAGCACTGATGTGCCTGTATTTTAGTGTAAACTTTATTATTCAACATTCTTTTAGTTTTAAGGTTATTTATTTTAAGTATCCTCTCTTGAATAACTTGATACAAAGTAATGACCACCTGCTACCTAATATTTAATTCAAATCATTGATAATCTTACAATTGAAACATCCCTTAAAAATTTTAAACAACCACTTTAGTATGAAACCATCTTCCGATCAACAAAACACTGAAAATGAGGATTTTATCCTCTCCAAAGACCAAATAATAATCATAGAAAACTACATCCAACACCTCAAATCAGCCCATAGCAGTAATACTTATCCGCCTACTTCAGAAAGAAAAATCTATAAATGGATTGCAAAATCTGGACAGTCCAATTATTTACAGTCCATTAAAAAGGCAAAAAGGGAAGGAAAACTCTTTTTAGAAGACAAGTTATTGTCGATTCTAGATCCTGATTCCAACCTCAAACTGAGCAGTACTGTTATTCAATACATCACCAAACGCATTGAGAAAAAACCTAAAACTTCCAAAGAGTCCAATATCCGCCAAACAACTCTTTTTGAGTTTGTAGATCCAGAACCCTTGGATGAGGATGAATAAATTCCAATTGATTGACTTTATAATTAATTGATAATCAATTTTTTATAAAATATTTTGTCCTACTTCAAAAAATATTTGAAAAACCTTTGCAACCTTTTTGCCTCTAATCAGTCTATAGTAATATAAAAGCAGATTGTTTGCTTTATAGTGTTGTTTTTGAATAGTGGATTTTAATATGGAAAGTCCCGCACCTTGGTAACAGGATGCGGGACTTTTATTTTAGGGGTGGTAGATTTGTAGGGGAAGTTCTAGTTTAAATTTAACAATGAAATGTAAATTATGTAAAACCAACGATGCTGGAAAACAAGAATCACATATTGTACCAAAATTTCTTGGAAAAAGTCTAAAGAATGATAAGGGACAAATTAATAGTGTTGAGATTACACCAAGAAACATAAAAGGATGCTAGGTCATTTGTAAAATTATGAATTCAATTGTTTTAATATTATCAAATTGTTAACTTTCTAATAAATAGCTACTTAGATTGTTATCAATCATTAAGTTTGTAGTTTTAAATATATATTAATTATTACATGAAAAAAATTACATTATCAATCTTGTTATTAATGACTATCTGCTTTGCAGGTCAAGCACAAGATTACAGCAAAAGAATTTTAACAGACATGGTTAGAATTTCCAACAACAAAATGATGGCTGATGATTACAACTTAATTAAAAAAACAGACGGAACTACCATGCAAGTGAAATGTTACGGTGAGGCACCTGCCGCAGGTGTTATTAGCCGTGATAACTTTGTTGCATTATTTACGGAGTTAACCGTTTCTATGATTGAGGAAATGACAAAAGCTGATGAAGGAGCTACATCTCAAGACTTGGAGTCAATTATTGGTAATCCTGACATTGAAATTAATGTATTTGTTGCAAAAGCTGGTATCCAAGTTGAAGTTAAAGGTGCTAATGGGACAACAAGAAATACTGTTAAATGGGAAGATTTATTTAAATAGTTCGTCTTTTAAATAACAACTAAAAAGCCAACCAAATTACTTTGGTTGGCTTTTTTTATTTTACTAATGATAAAAATCACAGAATGATTGGTTAACGAATAATTAACTAAACCAAAAAAAAACTCCTCCTCTCGATTGTCCGAAGACAGTTTGAGAAAGAATTAATTGGCTACATCGTGCTATTGTTCCGCACGATGCCTCTGGGATTCGAAACCAGGTCTCAAACATTAAAATGAGGAGGACAATAAAGACTTAAAATCAGAGCAAAAAAAAACTCCCCCTCTCGATTGTCCGAAGACAGTTTGAGAAAGAGAGCTCCAATCCGTGATTCCTCTGGGATTCGAACCCAGGGCCCATACATTAAAAGTGTATTGCTCTACCAGCTGAGCTAAGGAATCAATTTTAATAACGGACTGCAAAGTTACATCAATTTTGAAAACTGACAAATTTTTTTGAAATGTTTTAGGATATCCAAGATTTTATTCCCCCCTTGATTAGAATCATTCCAATTTACGCACCCATCAAACCGCCTTTTTCCCTAATTTTGAACTTCTTTTATAGTTTTACCCTTTAAGAAAAACTATTTGGACTTTGCTTTATGTCTTTAGATCAACCGTTTTATGAGGAAGAATATGGTGCAAATGACAAGGAAATGGGTTTCCTTGATCATTTAGAAGCATTACGTTGGCATATAGTAAGGTGTGTCCTAGCGATTCTCCTTTTTGCTTGTGTGGCATTCGGGTTCATCAACATTCTATTTGATGACATTTTAATGGGCCCAGCAAAACCTTCCTTTTGGACCTATAGAATGCTTTGCAAATACCTTGGGGATAGTTTCTGTATAAAGGATATCGGCTTCAAAATCATCAATACCGATTTAAGCGGACAGTTTACCAAGCACATCATGACCAGTTTAATGACAGGAGTCATCCTCGGTTTCCCTTACATTTTATGGGAGTTGTGGCGATTTGTCGCTCCTGCACTAAAAGGAAGAGAACGGAAAAATACCTCCAAAATAGTCGGAGCTGGATCAATCCTTTTCTTGGTAGGATTGGTTTTTGGATACTACTTTATCACCCCAATTACTGTTCAGTTTTTAGGAAGCTATAGAATATCAGCTTACATCCAGAATTATATTGATATGGAAAGCTACTTGGACACCGTTGTGATGATGACTTTCTGTAGCGGAATCGTTTTTGAGCTTCCTATGATTGTTTTCTTCTTAGCCAGAGCAGGGATACTATCGGCTAAAACCATGCGTCAGTACCGTCGTCATGCAGTATTGGCAATCATTGTATTATCCGCGATTATTACACCAGGAGGAGATATTACTTCGCTTTTAGTACTGTCGATTCCTTTCTATCTATTGTTTGAAGCATCCATTATAGTGGCTGCAGCCGTCTATAGAAAAAGAGCGGAAGAGGACGCCGATTATTCCATTGAATAGTTATAATTTTACCATAGTTTTAAATACAATATTACCTTAAAATATATATGAAAATCATCATCGCTTCTGACCACGCCGGATATGAAATGAAACACTGGCTCATACACCACTTTTCCTCCTTTATTGATGTCCAATGGATGGATTTAGGGCCTTTCAATGGAGAAAGTGTCGATTATCCAGATTATGCACATCCTTTAGCTGAAAAAGTTTTGCAAGGTGGAGAGGGTCAACTGGGAATCCTTTTATGTGGAAGCGGAAACGGTGTTTGTATGTCTGCTAATAAGCATCAAGGTATCAGAGCGGCTTTGGCTTGGAATGAGGAAATCAGTAGATTGGCACGTCAGCACAATGACGCCAATGTACTTTGTATTCCTGCTCGATTTGTGGACAAAGACGAGGTAGAAAAAATTGTTCAAGTATTTATATCCACTTCCTTTGAAGGTGGAAGACATCAAAACCGAGTAGATAAAATTAAAATTAAGTAAGAATGGATAGTAGCGGAGTCAAAGTTGGAATCATTATGGGTTCCATTAGTGATGAACCAATCATGAGGGAAGCCAAGGAATTTTTAGATTCCATTGGCGTACCGTCAGAAATGAAAATTGTTTCCGCTCACCGCACACCTATGGAAATGGTGGATTATGGTCATTCTGCCTTGCAAAGAGGTTTAAAAGTCATTATTGCTGGGGCAGGAGGTGCTGCACATTTGCCAGGGATGATGGCTTCCCTTACGCCAATTCCAGTGATAGGGGTTCCTGTAAAATCTTCCATTAGTTTAGATGGATGGGACAGCATTTTATCCATTTTACAAATGCCTCCTGGGATTCCAGTAGCAACCGTTGCGCTGAATTCCGGACGCAATGCTGGGATATTGGCCGCTCAAATATTAGCTACCTCCGATGAGGAAATTATGAAAAGAATAGTGGAGTTCAAATCCTCCTTAGTGGAAAAGGTTTCCGACATGAACATAGAATTAAATAAAAAATTAAATAATTAAAATATTAAAACCGAAATGAAAAAATTAATCATCAACGCCTTTTTATTGCTGACCATTTTAATTGGAAGCTTTGCTTGTAATCAAAAATCAAATGTCAGCAGCCTTAAATATCCTGAAATTACTAAGTTAATGGATTTACAAGGTAAAGATGTTCAAATTATAGATGTTAGAACGCCGCTTGAATTCGCGGAAAAACACCTCCACAACGCCATAAACATTGATTATAACGGAAAATCTTTTGATCAAGACATCGCCAAACTGGATAAATCAAAACCCGTTTTAGTTTATTGCTTAAGCGGAGGAAGAAGCCAAGAATCATCCAAAAAATTTGCTGAGGCAGGATTCAAACAAATTTATTTAATGGAAGGCGGACTCCTTACCTGGGAAAATAATGGAGGCACAGAAGACATGGGCGACAGTCCATTACCATCCACTGGCATCACTATTGCGGATTATAATAAAGCGGTTACCACCACAGACAAAATCGTAATTGTGGACTTCAACGCTACTTGGTGCGGTCCTTGTAAACAATTGAGCCCAATATTAGATCAATTAGAAAAAGAGTATCCTGCGCAATTAAAAGTAATTAAAATTGACGTAGATGAAAATAAAGAATTAGCCAATGAATTTAAAATCAGCTCAATTCCTTTATTAAAAGCATACAACAAAGGCAACCTAGTTTGGGATAACTTAGGACTCGTTTCTAAAGACGAAATCAAGGCTAAGTTAGGATTGTAGTAATACATAAAACCTTCAAGGCGAACCACTTGGCCTCCTTTTAATAATTGAGTAATTGATTAATTAGCATTTTAATGAAAATTTAATAGTACTAACTAAAATGATTATATTATTTAATTTTATTGTATCAATTTTAATATTATTACCAAATATTTTATGGAATGACTATAAAGATGAGACCAATCATTATGTGATAAAATATCCTATTGGTTGGGAAAAAAAGAAAATCAACCAGATTTCTATGTTTATTAGCCCTAAAGAATCTGATACTGATTCTTACCAAGAAAATGTCAATATAATCGTTCAAAATCTGAAGCAATTAAAATTATCAACTTTGGATGAATATGTTGCTTTTTCTAAGAAACAAATCACTGAAAAGTATGCAGGTTCTAGCTTTATTTACATCAAGGATGATAGTTTAAATAACTACAAGAGTAAAGAAATGCTTTATCTTTTCAATTATAGGAAGAGTTTATTAAAGATAAAACAAAATGTCTTTTTCAAGGATGGCAATGCCTATCTATTTACTTTCTCAGCCAAGCCAAGTGATTTTGATAAATATAATGTAATCGCCTCAGAATTAATGTTGAGCTTCCGATTTGTTAATTAATCTATCATTAACCATATAAGAAATTCATCGATTGAAATTATAATTAAATCACGCACGAATTAAATTCCCCCTTTTCAACCAAAGGTTGACCAGCCTTTGGCTGGGAAGAGCCTGTCCTGATGAATATCAGGAGAGTTAGTAGGATGTCATATATTAATTACCCACCACCACCACCCCCCAATCCAACAACATGCCCACAACTCCTTCGCAAACCTTAATTTTGTTAACTAAATGAAAGCAGTTTATGTAATTGATGCCTTAAGAACCCCAATCGGGAAGTTTGCGGGTACCTTAGCGAGTGTCAGACCGGATGATTTAGGGGCTTTAGTCATAAAGGAAATCCTAAAAAGAAATCCTTTAATTGATGTCAACGCCATAGAGGAAGTCGTTTTTGGAGCAGCTAATCAGGCAGGAGAGGACAACAGAAACGTGGCTAGGATGTCCGCTTTATTGGCTGGATTGCCCATCACGGTTTCTGGAGTAACGGTAAACAGACTTTGTGCGAGCGGATTACAGGCCATCACAGACGCTTTTAGAGCCATCAATAATGGGGATGGTGACATTTATTTAGCCGGAGGAGTAGAATCCATGTCCAGAGCGCCATTTGTTATGGGTAAGGCGGAAACTGCTTATGACAAATCAATAAACGTTTTTGATACTTCCTTGGGATGGAGATTTACCAATCCTAAATTTAATACCGATACCTACTATCCGTTTTCTATGGGAGAAACCGCTGAAAACGTGGCGGAGCGGTATAATATCACCCGTGAGGAACAGGATATGTTTGCTTTCCATAGCCAGGAAAAATATCAAAAGGCGGAATCAGCAGGTAGGTTTAATGAGGAAAGGATATCCGTTTCCATTCCACAAAAAAAGGGAGATGCTATAATTTTTAATAAGGACGAACAAGCTAGGTTGTCTCCATTAGACGTTTTAGCCGGACTAAAACCTGTTTTCCGTAAAAACGGAAGCGTTACTGCAGCAAATTCTTCAGGTTTGAATGACGGAGCTGCTATCCTAATTCTAGCCAGTGAGGATGCGGTTAAAAAGTATAATTTGAAACCTTTGGCAAGAGTGGTATCCGCCGCGGCAGCAGGCGTACATCCTGATGTAATGGGCATAGGACCTGTTCCTGCTACACAAAAGGCATTGCAAAGAGCTGGATTAACCGTCCAAGATCTTGGCTTAGTGGAATTGAATGAGGCTTTTGCTGCGCAATCCATTGCCTGTATCCGCGATTTAGGATTAAATCCGGATATCGTCAACGTCAACGGAGGTGCCATTGCTATTGGTCATCCGCTTGGATGTTCTGGGGCAAGAATTAGTACTACTTTAATCCACGAAATGCAAAAAAAATCAGACGTTAAATACGGATTAGCATCCATGTGTATAGGTGTTGGTCAAGGAATGGCAGTCATTTATGAGAAAATGTAGTTAATTAAATTAATTACTAAAAATAAAATAAATGCTTACCTATAATTATACATTTAAAAATCAAATTGGATTTTATCAAGGAAAAGTAAGAAACGTATATACTTTCCCTAATAATAAAATATTATTAATCGCCACAGACAGAATATCCGCTTTTGATGTGATATTACCAGAACCGATTCCATTTAAAGGGGCGATTTTGTCTTCCATTGCCGCTAACTTCTTAAATTTAACCAAGGATATTTGTCCCAATTGGTTAGAATCCAATCCTGACCCTAGAGCCTCTTTAGGAAAAGCCTGTGAGCCTATTAAAGTGGAAATGGTAGTCAGAGGTTACCTATGTGGACACGCACTTAGAACCTATTCCAAAGGAATCAGACAATTATGCGGCGTCAAATTAGAAGAAGGGATGCACCCTTATCAAAAGTTCTCAAATCCAATCATCACCCCAACTACCAAAGCAGATGAAGGTCATGACGAGGACATCAGCAGAGAACAAATAATCTCCTCTGGATTGGTAGAAGCCTCCATTTATAAAAAAATAGAGGATTATGCCCTTCAATTATTTGCATTCGGATCAGAATACGCGGCCTCTAAAGGATTAATTTTAGCCGATACTAAGTACGAGTTCGGCATCTATCAAGACCAAGTCTATTTAATGGACGAAATCCATACCCCAGACTCCTCCAGGTATTTTTATCAAGACGGATTTGAAGAACTCGTTAAGGAAGGACAATCCCCTAAACAGCTCTCCAAAGAGTTTGTCCGCGAATGGCTAATGGACAATAACTTCATGGGATTAGAAGGTCAATCCGTCCCTGAAATGACGACTGAGGTAGTAAAAATGATTCAAGACCGCTATTTAGAGCTTTTTAAAGCAATAATGGGATTCGATTTTGAGGTCTCTCTTTGTGCCAATTCCGATGAGGAATTAGTTAGTAGGATTGAGGCGGGTTTATAGGGATTTAACCTTTCCTTATCATAGCCGTCTTACTATCAAACTTAAATATCGATGAAATCAAATAAGGTACTCTTAACAGTCGTTGCATTCCTCTTCTTACTGACTACTAAAAACATCCAAGCACAAAGCACGGACAGCGCTGTGGTGTATTTCACCTATAAAACAGATAATCCACCTTGTAATTTTAGGATTTCAGTGGCCAATCAAAACCCATTTCCTTATTCTAGAGGAACAGTTAAATATGTGGTCTATTCAAGCGGAAGAATTCCCTTCAGAATCCAAACCGTAGGAAGCAAGATTTATAATGACGAAACCATCTTTTTAAATATTTATCCTAAAAATGAATATTATTTAATTATTGATGAGGAAAAGGTTAATTTTCTTAGCCCCAGTAAGGATAAATCGGCTAATATGGACATTAAATCAAATGTTCAATACATTTATAGAGAGGATATAAATTATCCGATTATATATAAATAAATTAATAAAATATTTATTTATATTATAATAATATCATCGATATTCAAGTGAATATAAATTTCATAAGATCTAATTATTGCAAAATTTAACAATTGAAATTTAATTAATGCATTCTAAAATTTATATCAAGTAAATCCAAAAGGGAAATATTACCAACATATCATACCTTCTTTATATATTTGAGGCATAATTTGGATTGTTAAGGAATCAATAATAATGAAGAAGATTGTCATATTGACTGGAGCCGGCATTAGTGCAGAAAGTGGAATATCCACTTTTAGGGACAGCAATGGACTTTGGGAAAATCATAAAATTGAAGAAGTTGCAACGCCAGAGGCGTTTGAATCTAATCCAGAACTAGTACTTGACTTTTACAATAAAAGACGGGCTCAACTTTTTGAAGTACAACCCAACATAGCACATCAAGCCATTGCTTCCTTAGAGGACGATTACTATACAGTCGTAATCACGCAAAATGTAGATGATTTACATCAAAGAGCAGGTTCTACAAATATTATTCCCCTGCATGGAAACCTAAAAGTTGGTAAAAGCAGTAAGGTGGACGGACATTATCAAGAAGTTTTAGGAGAAATTAAAATAGGTGATTTGGCTCAGGATGGAAGCCAATTAAGACCGCACATTGTTTGGTTTGGAGAAGAAGTGCCGCTATTAGAACGTGCCATTTTTGAAGTTAAATCAGCTGATTACGTACTTATTATTGGGACCAGTATGCAAGTTTATCCAGCTGCAAACCTGTTTGCATACGCTCCTGATCATGCTAAAATATACTATATTGACCCAAATGCTAGTCAGAACAATCCATCAAAAAGAATTATCACAATAGAGGAAAAAGCTACCATAGGGGTGCCTTATATCATCAATAAATTAAAAGAAGAGCATGGAAGCTGATTTTGTAATTAAAACCATTCAATTCAACACGCCTGAATATCAAAAAGCGGTGGAGTTAAGGCGTCAAATTCTTAGAATTCCGCTTGGATTAGACTTTGATAAAACGCAATTAGCCTCTGAATTTAGAGATTATCATATTGTAGCAATAAAGGATGATGAAATTATTGGTTGCTTAATCTTAACTAATTTGGACGGTCAAATTATGAAAATGAGGCAAGTGGCAGTTCATCTTGATTTCCAAAACAAGCATATTGGTAAACAAATGGTCAGTTTTGCAGAAGAATTTGCCAGAAAAAAGAAATTCCACTTTTTTACTTTAAACTCCAGAGAAATAGTCATTCCGTTTTATGAAAAATTAGGATATCAAACCATTGGTGATTTTTTCATCGAAGTGAATATTCCGCATAAAAAAATGTTTAAAAAATTATAAATTGTTCTTAGATAATTTCCGACTCAGATTCCTCCTATTCAGCTTAATTATACTCGTTTATATAATTGGATTATTTATTCCTATCATAGATATTGATGCTGCACAATACGCCAATATTAGTAGAGAAATGTCAGAAAATAACTCCTTCATTCAAGTTTTAAATAATGGAGGTGCATACCTAGACAAACCACCACTCTTATTTTGGTGTTCTGCTATTTCTCTAAAACTATTCGGAATTAATGAATTTGCCTATAAGCTTCCCTCTTTTTTATTTTCGTTACTAGGTATATGGGCAATTTATAAATTAGGAAAATTGGTATCAGGTCCCAATACAGGAATTTTTTCTGCATTTATTGCTGCAAGTTGTCAAGCTTGGTTTTTAATGAACAATGACGTCAAAACCGACACCATATTGACTGCATGTATTTGTTTGAGCCTGTATCAGTTAGCCAAATATATTACTGAATATAAAGTTATCAATGCCATTTATGCAGGATTATTTATTGGATTGTCGATGCTTGCCAAAGGTCCGATAGGATTAATCGTTCCAGCTGCCGGGGCATTTATGTTTTTAGTCTTTACAAAATCGTATAAACAAATTTTTAATCCCAAAGGATTAATCATATTAATTATAATAGCTTTAGTGATTTCACCTTTTTGTTATGGTTTATACCTTCAATGGGACTTACATCCTGAGCTAGATTATTTTGGCTCTAAGAACATATCAGGAGTAAAGTTTTTTTTATGGGATCAAAGTTTTGGACGCATTACAGGAAATAATATCTGGAAAAATGACGCTGGACCGTTTTTCTTAGCTTCCAATACAATATGGGCATTGTTACCTTTTACATTAATATTTGTTACTGCTTTAATATCAAAAATATTAGAAATCGGACGTAGAAGACCCGATTATAACAATAATAGGTTGGATGTTTTTGTTTTCTTTTCTTTTCTATTACCATTTATTGCCTTATCTACTTCTAAATATCAATTACCACATTATGCCTATGTGACCTATCCTTGTGCAGCCGTTATTACAGGAGAGTTCATTGCAAAATATTGGGATGATGTTAATTATAGCATTTGGAAATCTTTCCTTAAAGGATTCCAATGGTTATTAATTATCATTATTCCACTTTTCTCCTTTTTTTTATTAGGATTTGTTTTCCAGATATATAATCCAATTGCTTATGTTTTATTGGGAATCATTTCCTTTATCCTATTGATTATACTCTTAAGAAAAAACGCTCCTCATAAATTGATTTCAGGTTCTATTCTGGCAATGATAGGATTCAATTTAACAATGAATATTTTTATCTATCCCACTCTATTAAAGTATCAATCCACCAACCAAATAGGAGCATATATTCATAATCATTTAAACAATAAGGAAGTTTATGCATTCAGAGGACAATGTTTACAAAGTACCAATGTATATGCACAAAAGTACTTACCATATCTAGACCCTAATACGACGACCTTTAATCAGGGCAATATTTATTTAACCTGCGATGAGGCTGGATTTAAAGAAATATTGGATATCAAAAAGAAAGTGCTTATAGTTCTTAAAAAGAAATATTTTCCTATTCAAAGGTTGAATGCGCAATTTTTGAATCCACTTACTAGGTCAGAAGCATTACAAAACATATATCTAATAAAAATTTAAATGACCAGATTAATATTCCTATTCACTTTATCGATTTTATTATTTAGCAATCTCAATGCTCAAAACTTAAATGAGATTTCAGAAAGTTTTGTAAATTTTGCTAAGGTAGAAAAATTTAAACAAATGGATTCTATAAAGGAAAACTGTTTTGATAAAATGACTTTGTCACTTGTAAAAAATCAGTTAAATTCTGACAATAAAAAAATTGCCTTTTGGCTTAATCTATACAACGGATTTGCTTTATTTGAATTAAAGAAAAACAGTAAAACTAGCACTAACGTAAAAACAGTCAAACTATTCAAATTAGATGGATATGCCGTTACTTTAAATTTTATTAAAAACGCCATATTAAGAAAATCAAAAACTAATCGGAGCTTTCTCTTTTACCATAAATTATTCCCTAATAAAATTGAAAAAGAACTACGCGTGGATTCTTTAAATCCTAGAATTCATTTTGCCTTAAATTGGGGGGCAAGGTCTTGCCCCCCAATTGCAATTTATCAACCCGATAGATTAATTGATCAACTCAAACTAGCTGAAAGGGTATTCCTAAGACCAGAAACACATTTAGACATCAAAAAGAGATTGATTTCCACTACTCCATTATTAAAATGGTATTCAAAGGATTTTGGTGGCAAAAAAGGTATCCGTAGAATATTAAAAAAGAACGGACTGCTCATCTATGATGAATATAGTATCAAATACAATAAATTCAACAATGATTTAAATTTATCCAATTTTGATAATTATTAGAATTGATTATCTAAATAGCTCGATGTATTCATCAAAAGCAAATATGCAATTACTTATTTGCACTTTAGTCAATAAATGCAATTAACAGATTCTTTATTTGCACTATTTCCCTACCAATCCATTCCTGATGCTCACCGATTGAGCAACTTTTTTAGCCAATTCTATGAAAATCGATTCTATTTCCTCATTTCCGCTTAAAACAGCAACTTTTCCTTCATCAGCATTTAAAGGAATGCTTTCATACATCGGTATTTGACCTAATAAATGAACCTCATATTCATCTGCTAAGGTTTGACCCCCTCCCTGACCAAATAAGTAGTACTTTTTGCTTAAATCATCATTAGGAACAAAATAGCTCATGTTTTCTATGATCCCTAAAATCGGAGCATCTACCCCTGGTGTATTGTACATAGATATTGCCTTTCTACAATCAGTAAGAGATACCAATTGAGGGGAGGTCACCATCACAACTCCGTTTAGTGGAAAGTTTTGTGCTAAGGTTAAATGAATATCACCCGTTCCTGGAGGCATATCACAAATTAAGTAGTCTAATTCACCCCAAAGGACATCGTTTAATAATTGCCTTAAAGCAGTGGATATCATAGGTCCTCTCCAGACCAAAGCTTGACGCTCATCAATCAAATTGCCAATAGACATGGTTTTAATGCCCAAAACCTCAAAAGGAGTAATGGTTATTTTTTCTTTTTGTTCTATTACTGGCTCTAAATCTCGTGTCCCCGTCATTACAGGGATGGAAGGTCCATAAATATCAGCATCTAATAATCCAACTCTTGCGCCCAACTGACTCAAAGCCACCGCCAGATTAACTGATACGGTAGATTTACCTACCCCTCCTTTACCAGAACTAACAGCAATGATGTTTTTTACTTGACTAAATCCAGCGTTTTCAGGATTGACCTTATTTGATTTGGTCACCTGACTGTCAAAAGTGATGTTTACTTCTAAATCTTTGTCAACTAAGTATTTGATTGCAGTTACACAAGCATTTTTAATCACATCCTTCATAGGACAAGCAGGAGTGGTCAAAACCAATCTGAATGAAACCTCATTGCCCTCCAATTTCAAATCTTGAACCATCCCAAGGGTTACAATGTCCTTTTTTAAATCTGGATCATCTACTTGCTTAAGCGCTTCTAATATTTTGTCTAACATTCTTCAAAATTAGAATGAATGTGTTGCTTTTATAGAATTTGTAAAATAACCCCTAAAATCTTAATCAATTTCCATAATATCAGAGTAAATTGTGCTTAATTAGATTTAATATGCAACCAATTGATATTTTGGTATCTATATTAAACAGTAGGATTGTCCTACATTGGCATTTTTAAAGAGTAATCGAGTTGTTTATTGGGCATAATTGGGATAACGAAAAGGATTTGGTTGAAGGTTGTATAAAAAACGACCGTCAAGCACAGGAATTCCTTTTCCGTACCTATGCACCAAAAATGATGGGGGTTTGCCTCAGATATGCAAAATCTAAGGAAGATGCCCAAGACCTTTTGCACGATGGATTCATCAGAGTATTCACTAAAATTCATAGTTTTAAAGCAGAAAGTAGCCTTGCCACTTGGATGACTCGAGTTTTTGTCAATTACGCTTTAACATCTTTAAAATCAGGATATCATAAAGCAATCCATTTAGACATTGATGATAACGATATTAAAGATCAATCTTCCGAAGAGGAGGTAAGCGGGTCTAATGATCTATTTACAGCAAGTGTTTTGGATGAATTAACATCTGAAGATGCATTAGCGCTGGTTCAGTCTTTACCACCAAAATACAGCTTAATTATCAATATGTATGTGGTAGATGGATTCAGTCATAAACAAATTGCGGAAGCTTTAAATATATCGGAAGGGACTAGTAAATCGCAACTGTCAAGGGCGAGGAAAATCCTCATGAGTATGATAGAAAAAAAAAGTGAAGAAACTAATAAATCAATTAATAAATTGAAAGCTAGTTAATTAGATATAAATTAAACCTTGGATAACAAAGGCAAAAATATTGACCAATGGCTAAAAGATAGTTTACAAAACTATCAACAGCAACCCGACTCACAAAGTTGGGATAGGCTCAATAGTGCCTTAAATGACCCTATTCAAACGGTCTTAAAGGATAAACTAAGTCCTAACAATGCTACTCCTAATTTATCAAATAATCAATTAGATGCAATGTGGGCAGGAATCCAAAATGACCTCCCTACAGACACAGAGGTAAAAATAGGTAGTGTTTTAAATCAGATGGAATCCTCTTCTTTTAGTGATACCACTTGGAATTCCATTGCCAATCAACTCCCTAAAGGATCAAATTTTTATTGGGTTTCTAGATTGGCTGTCATACTCATTGGTCTAATCTTATGCTTAAACGTCATAATATCTGATTCTATAAAGGGGCTTTTTCATCAGTATAGTAATCCAGATTCCGTAGTTGAGAAAAACGATAAACAAAATCAGAACCATTCAGTCTTACAGCAAGAGAATCTTTTAAAAATTGCAAATCAACCACAATTCTCATTCTTTTTAAATAATGTAATAAAAGCTGTAAATGAAAAAGCTTCCGCATCGGATGTATTTTTTAACCAGTTTATTCATTCACCTAGAGCAGATAATACAAAATGTACCTATGCCGGAATTAATTTAAGTTTAACGAATCATAGTAATTCGAATAAGAACAATCATTTAAGCCCTAAAGCATTTGCTAAAACTAATAATCCTATCGCAAACGTATTAAATGACATAGTGGAAGGGGAAATTAATGCTCATAGCTATTTCATGGATTTGGCGCCTATTTATCCTACACAATTAAGGTTTGAAATCGATTTAAAAGATAAATCAACCGTTAATAATTTGAACGTCAATATATCAAAACCTATCCTAAAATCAATATTAAAAGGATGGTTTATTGGAGCGTCTTCCACAGTTTTAATTACTAAAAACAAAGCTAGCATATCAGATAACGGATTTGTTCATCAGAATTATCTGCCTAACGCCTCAATTAAGGATTTAATAACTTATCAACCCAAAATTGAAATCGGATATAATTATCATAATTTTATATTCAGTTCTGGATTTAATTACCAAAAATCAATAAATAATATTGATTACACCTTTATTAACAATAAGTTTCCTGTTGTTGATGCGGTTTCTGGAAAAATTTTAGGATATGTCACACAAAATTATGGCGACACTATAACAGTCAAAACCAAACAAACAAGAACTCAAATAGGAATTCCATTAAGTATAGGATACCAAAAATATATATATAAAGGTTTATCTGTTAATTCTAAGATTACTGGAATGTATTGCAAAACAATCACTGCAAATGGAGACGGAATTAGTGAGCAAGACCTTAGCAATCAGCCAAATGAATTTAAGAACCTGATTGCAAACCAGAATGTTAATATTTTGATTAACTTTGGTCTAGGAATTGATTTGCCAAAAGGATTTCAAATAAAACTTGAACCTGGTTATGGTAGAATGATTTTTAATGATTACAAGCCATCCTCTCATTTAAAAGTAATAAATGAACAATGGCAAGTTACTGGCGGATTGTATTGGTATTTTTCAAAATAAAAAGGATAAAAATAAAATATTAAAAAGAGAGCATCTATAAATTACTCATAATGAAAATCTAAAATTCTAAATCAAATGAATCAATTGTACACTTTAATTAATCGTCTTGGGCATTCCAAATTATTAGCCAATAATGCTGGGATTTGCTACGGATTGATATTAGGTCTTGCTTTGGTGATGATCAATCCACTAACATCATATTCAGCAAATAAAGGGCTTATGATTTATCCTTTAGAGAAAGGATTGGTAGATACTCCTTCTGCTGTTTGTGTTAACGGAAATGATTACTACGCTTTGATTCATAAAACAACTCCTTCAGGTCAAAAACAAGACTCCTTAATTGTAGCTAAATGGAATGGCTTATTCTGGACTTATTTACCTTGTCCTGGTTATCAACATATTGATATCAATTCTAATTTTATGACATTTTGCGATGGTCAATTATATATTGCAGGCGTAGGTTTAAACACTAATGACAGTATTCCTACAAACGTTTTAAGATGGGATGGAGTAAAATGGTTCGATTGTGGATTTGGAAACCCTATTTCTAAAATATCTTCAATGACTTCATACAAGAACAATGTGTATATCACTGGTAGGTTCAATTATGTAGTTGCCCTAAGAGATAGCGTTTTTGCAGTCTATAAAAGTGGTAAATGGATTAATATTGCTACCTCTCATCAAGATTCAAAGGTATTTGCATTTAACTGGGATGATAAGCTATACCTATATGGGCTTTTTAATGACCTAAATTTAGATAAGTCGTTGCATGCACTTTGTGAAATTCAAGATACTTTTTTAATCCCAATCAATAATTCATACAGATATATTAAATTCCTGGGCGGAGCAGATAGTTCATTATTAGTCAGAGGAAGAGATACCGCCTCTAAAATCTCCTTCAATAGAATGGATATTAGGGATTACCATTTTTCCGTTTTGCAAAAATTGATGCCGCAAAACATGAATTATATAGATATTACCTCATCTTTTGTTTTCAAAGGAAAAGAATATCTCGCTGGCTTGTTTTATAAAAATAATGTAAACAATTACGCAAATTTCATGCAAATTGATACCAATAGTATTATTCCAATCTATGCAACCAAACAAAGAATAACCCCTTTTGTAGCGATTCAACCTCAAAATCAGTACAGAACGATTATTGTAAAAGGTGCTTTTGATAGTTTTAATAACACTATTTGCAATAACATTGGGACCATCCGTAATTACACTGGCATTAGTGGATTTGTATTTAACGACCTAAACAACAATTGTACTAAAGACACTGCAGAACCGATTTACTCAAATAAACTAATTCAAATTACTCCAGGACCATATTATGTAAGCACTGACTCCAACGGATATTATAATTTTATTGGGGATTCTGGATATTACACCATAAGCTTAGTTCCTATCAGTTACTACAGTCAAAATTGTCCTAATACGCCAACCAACTATACATTAAAAGCCATTCAGGATACACAGTATTCTAATTTAAATTTCGGAATTACTCAAATTCCAAATATCAATGATGTTAGAGTAAGTGTTATTGCTGTAAATGGAAATAAAGCATTATTAGGTCATGATGAGGAATATTTCATTATTGCTGAAAATACAGGAACCACTACAGCATCTGATATATTTATTAATCTTCAACATTCTGACCTAATCTCCAACTTTAAAAATAAAAATGGACTTCTGACCTCAAATAGCTCCTCCACTTTTAAACAATGGAAAATAAAATCTTTAGAGGCTGGCAAAAAATTGACTATTGCATTTTCTTATTTAATTGATACGGCAACCTTGTTTTATAAGGACTCCATCCATTTTGTCGCATATACCGATTCCAACTACTCCTATAAAGACAGTCATCCAGAGGATAACAAATCCATTCTAGATCAAATTGTAACCTCTGCAATCGACCCAAATGACAAGCAATCATACCCAGCAGGTAACATTTCGAAAGATTTAGACAAAATTGAATATACCATCAGATTTCAAAATACTGGGACGGCAAAAGCCATTAGGGTAGTAGTAATTGATACATTTGATGCTAACCTTGCCATCAACAAGGTCACAATGTACTCTGCAAGTCACTCTTATTTATTCAGCGTTGGAAATCACAACGCCATGACCTGGACTTTTGACAACATCAACCTCCCAGATAGTGGAACTGACCAGCTAAAATCACATGGATTTATTAAGTTTACCGCAGCTCTTAAAAAGGGAATCGGAGCAGGGCAACTTATTCGTAATAAAGCACATATTTACTTTGATTATCAACCTGCCATTATTACCAATCAAACGCTTAATAAAACCATCCTAATTACTTCATCATTAGACCCTTTTCTACCTGAAAGTGATGGACCGCTAAAGTTATATCCAAATCCTTCTAACGGAATTTTTACCATTAAAAACACTACAAATCATAACATTAAGTATCAATTAGTGGATCTTAGCGGAAAAATATTGGCCAATAGTCAAGTTCCTGCTAAGGATTTGGAAGAATTGAATTTTGCTAATCAAACTACCAATCTAGCAAATGGTGTTTATCTACTTAAATATGAAGGGAATGTCATTAAAGTAGTGATTACCAAATAATTTCCAATTTAGAGCAAACCTTTAAACCACATTTTTGTTAATGGAATTGAATATATGATTTCCATTGTATCAGGAACCAATAGGATAAATTCCTACACCTTAAGACTTGCTCATTATTATCAAGAGAACCTATTGAACCAAGGAATTGAATCTCAAATCATTGATTTAACTCAATTACCAGAAGATTTCATCTTCTCATCCCTTTACAAATCCAATCAAAATCAAACAAAAGGATTCTTAGAGTTTCAAACCAAAATTGATAATTCTGATAAACTTATTTTCATCATTCCAGAATATAATGGATCATATCCTGGCGTTTTAAAATCCTTTATTGATGGATTGCGCTACCCCGATTCTTTAGATGGAAAAGTAGTCGCAATAACAGGAATCTCCGCTAGTATTCAAGGCGGAACTTTGGCTTTAAGTCACTTTTCGGATGTTTTACATTATTTGAACGCCATCATTCTACCAATCCAACCTAAAATTGGACAAATTAGCAAGGAACTAATGGATGGAAAAATTCAATCAGATAAAATCAACATTTTAATTAAAAACCAAATCATGCAAATGTTGAATTTTAAAACTGATGTAACTTTGTCTCAATATATCAACCTAAAATAACGTTATAAAGGTTTATAAAACTGCAGAAACTTAAAATGAAAATTATTAAAACGTTCGTAATCAGCTTAGGAGTTGCCTCAACGCTGATGTTAGTAGTCAATTCTTGTACAACCAAGGTTGATGTGTCCCCATCCAAAGTATCTTTCAAATCTGACGTATTGCCTATCATAGCAGGGAATTGCCAATTCAGTAGTTGCCATGGAACTGAAGATTATGCTAGAATTCAACTCATTGATTACAAAACCGTAGCCAAACATTGTACTGCTAATAATCCACAAGGATCTAGTCTTTATCAATCAATGACAGGGAAGGGAGCGCAACAAATGCCACCAGATCCTTATGCAGACTTATCACAAGAAAGTCTTAAAACCGTTTATGATTGGATCAATCAAGGAGCATTAAATAATTAAAATAAAAACTTAATCTAAATGAAAATATTACTTTTTTTAGCCCTTATTCTAATGGCTACTGGTTTTACTTCTTGTTATTATGATAACAAAACAGAACTCCTTCCTGTATCTTCCATAGATACCAATAATGTATCCTATTCTAAAAATATTCAACCTATTTTTAATGGATATTGTGCAAGTAGTGGCTGTCATGGAGCAAGTAGTCCTGCCGGGAATCCTGCTGTACAATTGACTGATTACACCTCAGTAATAAACTCAGACATCACTGATACTGGTGCTAATTACATTAATTGTAAATTATATAGATCTGTAGCATATTTGAATCCAAATCAAAGTAGGAATATGCCTGCAGGTGCAAAAATGAGCTCAACCAACATCACCTTGATTAAAATTTGGTTAAGAAAAGGTGCAAAAAATAACTAATATTTATTTTATCATGAAAAGAATTATAAATTTCAAAATATACTTTATTGCTGTTTTATTTATTTTATTAAGCAATTTAATTTTCGCTCAGGATGATTTAATGAATATGCTCAATGACCCATCTAAAAAGGAAGTCCAAACCGTATCCTCCACCTTCAAAGCAAATAGGATGATAAACTTCCAAACTGTAGAGGGACCTGGAAAAAGAACATTAATGTATTGGATTCAGCACAGATTTGGAGACTTAAACTCCGGTTTCTATAATTGGTATGGACTAGATGGCCATGCCTCAATTAAAATGGGTTTAGAATACAGTTATGATGGTAAATTAAGCCTTGGAGTCAACAGAAGCAATACAGATAAACTGTTTGACTTATATGCTAAATATAGACTAACGCGTCAAACTATAAACTCCAATGCAATGCCTGTGAGCATTGCGTTGTTTACCAGTATGAATATCAATTCTAATGTAAGTAGTGCAGAGCAATTCCTTCACGACTATCATAGGTTGAGTTTTGTACATCAAATTATGATTGCCCGTAAATTTAATGATGCAATCAGTTTACAACTATCTCCAATTTTTGTGCATTACAACTATGTGAATAAAGCCACAGATCATAATGACATGTTTGCTTTAGCAGGATTGGCAAGATTTAAAGTAACGCGCTCTACGGCCATCATAGCAGAATACGGAGCAATGGTGTCTCCTTTCAAATCTAAGGACGACATCAAGTCTTATTATAACGGACTTGGACTTGGATTCGAAATCGAAACAGGAGGACACGTTTTCCAGGTTGTATTCACTAATTCCGTAGGTATTACTGAGGCGCAGGTCATACAAAACAAGGATAATTTTGTTAATGGAAATCCTTATAAAGGATACATTAAACTAGGATTCAATATCTGTAGAGCATTTGCGCTTTAATTAACTCTACACTTTAAAAGAATCTTTTATTTCAAGAATCAAATATATTAATCCCGGTAATTTTTTTGCTATCGGGATATTTTTTGCCTAAAATAATGTTTGCCTAAAAAAGCAATAATATTTTTTAATGCTGTAATTAATTTAAAGCTGCTCCTTCTTTTTCTTTGTAGTATTTTCAAAAAATAGTATTAAAATCATCACAAAAGATTTAAATTATTCTCCATTAAAATAAGTTATAATATGTGTTTTTTTCTGTATTTTACATCGTATTCTGCCTCTTAACATTTATATGGTAATAATATTACAATATTCCTAATGTGTATACATTATGACCTAATAAATATGTTCAGAATCCCTTTCAGCCTAATTATCCACTCAAACCTGATATCTACTCTCCTACTTCCTATATTTGTAGTGGATTCTATTGAGTGTAATAGCGTGATAGAGGATATAGTATTACTGCTTGATGCAAGAAAACCGAGGACCTTCAAATCAAAATATAATAAAACGATTCCTTTTTACTAGAAGGAAGGTTAATACTCCAGATGATGCTCCTAAACCTAGGAGTCCTTGGTATATCAAAATCCTGAAAATAATCGGGTATACCATCGCTTTAGGATTGTTATACTTTGTGGCCTTGGACCTTAACTTCCTTTGGTTATTCGGTAAAAGTCCTTCTATATCTGACCTGAATAAGCCGAAACAAAACCTTGCCTCAGAGGTTTATACTGCGGATGGAGTCATGATCGGACGCTATTTTACAGAAAACAGAAGCCCCATCCAATTCAAAGATTTGAATCCTAAAATGGTGGAGGCCTTGATTTGTACAGAAGACATCCGATTTTATCAGCATTCAGGAATAGATTTTAAATCCATCGGAGGTGCCTTGATAGAAACTGTCAAAGGCGGAAACAGAGGTGGAAGCACCATTACCCAACAACTTGCAAAAAACCTTTATAGAACACGGACAGACGTATCAAAAGGATTACTCGGAAATATTCCAGGACTAAAAACCATCATCGCCAAATCAAAGGAATGGTTGACCTCCTTAAAAATCGAATGGAAATATCCAAAGAATGAGATTCTAACGCTCTATTTCAATACGGTCGATTTTGGAAGCAACACCTTCGGGATCAAAATTGCTGCTCGTACATTTTTTGACACCACCGTCAATGGATTAACCGTTCCACAATCCGCCACTTTAGTCGGATTACTCAAAGCACCATCCTCCTTCAGCCCCATAATGAATCCTGAAAAATCCTTGTGGAGGCGGAATGTGGTCCTCGCCCAAATGCTCAAATACGGAAAACTTACCAAGGAAGAGTACACCACCTATTGTGCAACTCCAATGGACCTAAATTTCCACGTCGAGCAACCTTTTGAGGGAGCTGCAACCTACTTCCGTGGCGTAGTAAACAACTACTTAAAGGAATGGTGTAAGAACAATAACGAGGATTTATACACCTCAGGATTAAAGATTTATACCACCTTAGATAGCCGAATGCAAACCTTAGCGGAGGAAGCACTCAGAGAGCATCTTAATGTGGAACAACGCCTTTTCAATAACCACTGGGAAGGAAAAAATCCTTGGGTAGATGCCAATAATAAGGAAATCCCTGGTTTCATTGATTCCTTCGTGCGTCAATTGCCTTACTATAAATACTTGACCAATAAATACAAGGACAATCCTTTGATAATTGCTAGGATGTTAAATCATCCTAAAAAAATGAAGGTCTATGCCCTTCCTTTAGATTCCAAACATCCAGAATATGAGCGGGAAACCACTTTCAGCACCATTGACTCTTTAACCTATTACAAAAGATTCCTCCACGGAGGCTTTGTTGCCATCAATCCACATACCGGATTTGTCCGTGCTTGGGCAGGAGGACTCGATTATAAATATTTTAAATTTGACCACGTCAAACAGTCCAAACGTCAACCAGGATCTACTTTCAAAGCATTTGTTTACGCTGCCGCTTTTGAAAAAGGATACTCCCCTTGTGATCGATTAACCAATAAACCGGTCACAATAAAATACAAGGAAGATGGAAAAGACATGGAATGGAATCCACAAAACGCCGATAGAGAGTTTGACGGCGACTCCATGACCTTCCGCCATGCTTTTGCCATGTCCATCAACGTCATTGCCGCTCAGGTGACTCAATTAATCGGATGGAACACCGTAGCAGAATACGCTCAAAAATGCGGAATCCAATCTAAATTATTGGCCGTACCTTCCATTTGTTTAGGTTCAAGTGATGTTTCATTATTAGAATTGACAGGAGCTTTTGGCACCTTCATCAATAATGGACAATGGGTGGAACCCATTTTTGTGACCAAAATCACCAATAATGAAGGAAAGGTCATCGCAGAATTCAAACCCAAAAGGCGTCAAGCCATCAGTCCAGAAACAGCCTTTTTAATGACCGATATGCTCAAAGGCGGAATCGACGAAGGGGGAACATCCTCCAATCTTTGGGCTTATGATTTATTCCCTTACGGAAAAAAACGGAACGAATTAGGCGGAAAAACAGGGACTTCATCCAACCACAGCGATGGATGGTTTATTGGCGTATCAAAAGACTTAGTAGGAGGTGCTTGGGTCGGCGGACAGGAACGTTGCATCCACTTCCGTTCTACTGAAATGGGGGAAGGAGCCAAAACAGCACTCCCTATTTTTGGAAAGTTTTTAGAGAAAGTATATCGGCATCCAGAATTAGGAATCGGACCAGCTGAGTTCCCTAAACCGACTGTAAAAATTAAAAAACAATTTAATTGCCACACCGCATATAAATCAAGGAAAAAACAAAAAGATAGTATAGAAGTAAAAGATTCAACAACTGATAATTAATTTTTACTTTTTGGCACATTGCCATTTTGTAAATTTAATAAATTGTATTACTATTGTAAAACAATTCTAAATCCTACCTAATACTATAAATGATTCCTAAAATATTCATTATCGATGATGACGAAATTCACCAGCTTATTGTATCCACTAAGGTCAAAAGGATGAATATTGCTCAGGAGATCATGTCCTTTACCCTTGCTCAAGAAGCTCTAGAAGAAATAAAAAAATCTAAAAAAATCGATATGCCTGATGTCATTTTCTTAGACATCAATATGCCTGCCTATGATGGTTGGGACTTTTTAGAAGACTATATGGTCATTGCCGACACCATTGGCAAAAACCCTTTAATCTATATGCTTACTAGCTCAATCAGTGATACCGACGTTGCTAAAGCCAATACCTACGCCATAGTATCTGGATACCTTCTCAAACCCCTCAAAGATGCCGACCTCAAACTAGTGGCGGACACTATGAATAAAGTTTAGGGGGCTATCCGATAGGTAGCAGACATTCGCCGCGCCGAATGCCCCTGCCCTTGATGATAAGGTTATTCTAGCCTCTCACTAATAATACTGTATGCGTTTAGACTTAGGTTAGACTCACCGCAACTCCACATATTCTGGTACCATATCTTTTTTGTACTCAGGGATTATCTGATTTTAGAGACTTATTTGTGAGTTGCAGGGTACATCCAATTAGGCTGTAAAATAATTTAATATGTTGAATTAAACATTGTTGGAGTATTCTCACGCAAGCTATGTTTAAAGTAAATTTTTAAGTAAATAATATTAAAACGCATCTAGTTCAACATTCCACTAAAACCAATAATATATCTCAGAGAGAAAATAATTTGTCCATTTCTTTCTGTTTTCTTTAATTGTTAAAATGTCCTCAACGCCTATATAGCTTTCAAATTTCTGTATAACAACTTGTTACTGAAATAGGATTAAAGCTAATTTAAAAATCAAATTTACTCAACTTTTTTAAAGATATACCCTATTTGCTGTATAGGAAATACCCTATTTCGTAATTCTAAATTATCTTTTACCAAAGTTGGAATATAATTTTGCAAGATGGAGTCTAAATTATTATGACTACAGAAAGCGATTCTCAAATTTTGCCATCCTTTTCTTCAAACCAAATTGCTTGGACTGATGCCCAAGATATGATTAATGCCTATATGGCTAACAACAAACATCTTAAAGTCAAACTTCCAAACGGTCAATTTGAGACCTTGAAAGGTTTAAGAATAAGCTCAGATGACCTAAGATCTATTATCAATCGTACAGACGGCAAAGAGGTTAATGACGTCTTTATTGCATTTGGAGTTAAACAAAGTGAATTAGGAAGTGATCCAGATCAACAAACCTTTACAACAATCTTTATTGGCATTGGAGATGATCCAACCAATCCTAATGGAAAACTATTAACTGATATTGTAATGGATTATTGTGATCCGTGTCCACAAAAATGTCCAACAGGGATATGATTTAAACAAAATTTAGAATAGGATTGAGTTTAAGATTTATTATCTATTTAGTCATAATACTTCTTGGTATACTCCAAGGTGTTATTCTATTCAAGAAACTTAATCCTAGCTTTAAGGGTCTTGTTATATTATTAATAATTGTTTTTTTCTCTGAAATATCAGGACGTCTCTTAATTTTATTAAATAATTCTAGTTTCCCTGTTTATCATTTATTGATACCTTTTGAGTTAGCGCTATATGCACTTATTTATTCAAATCTATTTAATAAACATAAAATTTCAAGATTAATAATTATATGGCTTGCTATTTTTTTTGCTACTTACTCCTGCTTCAATTCCTTAACATTTGAGACAATATATACATTCCCATCATTTGGATTTACATTATTAAGTTTCTTTATTCTAATTTGTGTTTTATATCAGTTCTATTTAATGATAGAAAATCCTGTTTTAACTTCAATTTGGCATCAACCCATATTTTGGTTTAATACTGGAAATCTAATTTTCTATTGTACCACTTTCTTGGTTTTTTCTGTCTATAATCCCTTGCTTAAAACTAATCAGATCATCCCTGAGTGGGCATTTACCATTATTTTCGTTGCTAATATTTTTTTGTATGGTTGCTATTTTATATCCTTAAGAACTAGTAAATTTGGGATAAAATAGATTAAAATGGAGCAATTTAATCCAAACGACTTTTTAACACCACTTATAACAGGTACCATCGTTGTTGTGGTGTTAACAATATTTATTATCTATTTTGTTATTATTCACCACAAGGTTCAACAAAAATTTAATTGGGAACGGCAGAACTTTGAACAGGAACTGCTTCAAACAAAAATTGAAATTAGAGACAGTACGCTTGATTTAGTGGCATCAGAACTACATGATAATATTGGTCAAATAGCTGCCTTATTAAAAATTAATCTCAGTATGTTATCTAAAAATCTAGAAGGAGCTAATCAAACCAATGTTGAAGATGCAATAACGCTCACCAGACAAATGATTACTGATATCAAATCCTTATCATTTAATATAAAAGGGGAAAAAAGAGATACGATTGATTTAATCAAATCTATAACAAATGATGTGGAAAGGATTAATAAAATTGGATATTTATCTTTGAATTTCAGTTGTGATTCTGTTTTACCAATGCTTAAACAAGAAGTTGAAATTTTCTTATATCGTATGGCACAAGAAATATTGAATAATATTTTACAACATTCCCAAGCAACCGAAGCATTTATAAATATTATCAGCCAAAAAGAAGAAGTTGAATTGATTTTTTCGGATAATGGTAAGGGATTTGAACCTGAATCTTTAAATCTATTACCATCAGGCCAAAAACGCTTCGGTATAGCTAATCTAAGAAAGCGGTGTGAAATCTTAGGCGCAACATTTAATATAGAAAGTAAAATCAAAGGCGGCACAACAATTTCTATAACATTTAACTCCTTACAAATAAATGAAGTCAGCCTTTCCTGAAATCAAAATATCCATCGTTGATGATCATAAACTATTCCGTACTGGATTAGTAAATTTAATCAATTCATTAAGTTTAGAGTTGCAAATTATATCACAATCAAGCAATGGGAAAGAATTAATACACTTTTTAGAACAAGGCATAATACCAGATATAGTTATTTTAGATATTGAAATGCCAATTCTTGATGGATTTGAAACCGCAAAGTTACTACAGCAAAATTACCCATCTATTAAAGTGCTTATTATTACAATGTATGAGGACGAGGTCAATTTAATTAAAATTTTAAAGTGCGGGATTAAAGGTTTTATAAGCAAAGATGTTGAATTAGAAGAACTAGAAAAAGCTTTAGTTTCTATGATTGTTCATGGTCACTATTACACTGATTTTGTAACTGGAAAATTAATAGAAGTTGTTCAGGGTACAGCAAAAACACCTAACTCAATTCCAAAAATAAAGGATACCGAATCTAGATTCCTCAAATTAGCATGCTCGGAATATACTTACCAAGAAATTGCAGATATTATGTCTGTCAGTATAAAAACGGTAGATGGATATAGAGCGAATTTGTTTGAACTACTTGGCGTAAAATCTCGAGTTGGATTAGTATTATACGCGCTTAAATATGGAATTGTTGAAATATAAATCAGTGTCACCTTTTCATATCTTATTTCCAAAAACTAGTTAAGAATTGCGGAATTAGGATTCCAAAAACAAAAAAATACTTTTCAGAAAAATAAACTATTCATTACCAATCACTTACATATTATTTTCAACTTTTTTTCGCACAAGTTGTGATTTTTAACCGAGTTAAGACAATAGTATTATGTATGGTCAGTTCGGCCCAGCGATTTAGACGACTCTAAAATCGTTCACTAACACCTCAAAAGTGAACGATTTGTGAACGGTTTGTGAACGATTAGTGAACGCTTAACAAATTGATTATTAATAGATTAAACGATTCGTTCTCTGTTCTGTTGCTAAAAAAAATCGTACATCATAACTCGTTGGTTATCAATAAAAGTCCCAGATGGACAACCTACTTGCAGTAAATCAATTTAATCATTGATTCACCCCCCACTACAACCCTAAAATCCAAAAAAGTTACACAATAGACAACTTTTTTTGCTTCAATTACGTCTATTATATTGAAACCTTTCTTTTAAATGAAGTCTAACTGCCAATATATCAAAACTGCTTATGACAAAAACGCTATACATAGTCCGCCACGGAGAAACTGATTACAACCTACAAAAAAGAGTCCAGGGATCTGGAATTGACTCGGATATCAATCAAAAAGGAATTGCACAAGCGACTGCTTTTTTTGAATCCTATAAACACCTAGACTTTGACAAAGTATATATATCAACCCTAAAAAGAACAAACCAAACCTTACTTCCTTTTATAGATTTAGGACTTCCTTATGAAAAACACAAAGGATTGGACGAAATGTGTTGGGGATACCATGAGGGAAAAACTCCTGACGAGTTAGACAACGATTATTACAATTGGCTAATGAATCAATGGAAATCTGGACAAACAGATATTCCTGTCAGAGGAGGCGAAAGTCCTCAGGAGGTTCAAAACCGTCAAATTGAATTTTTAGAATATTTACTTCAACAAGAAGACGAATCCACAGTCCTCATCTGTATGCACGGAAGAGCAATGCGGATATTCTTAAGCCTTTTGTTAGACACCGATTTGCACTTAATGGATCAATACAAGCATTCCAATGTTTGTTTGTATATCCTAAAACAAAACGCAAACGGAGGCTTTGATTTATTGCTTAGCAATGACGTTACCCATTTGGAAGAAGAATTGGTTTCCGCTTAAAACGGATAGTCATAAAGATCTAGTTACTTCTTACCTCTTGCAAAGATTTGACCTCCAGAAATGAAGGTTTCAAATCCTAACTGAGTACCTGCCGCAATCTTGATTTCCTGCAACATTCCAAAGGCATAAAGTTCTTTATCACCATAATTGGATAAATTGACCATTTCCGCTGGAGTAATCGTAGTGACAATATGTTTGAAGGTTTCTTTATAATTGGTCAAAACGATTTTAAGCTTTCCAGCCTCATCAGAATAACAATTGTTCCCACCTGCATTTAAACATACCACGTGAGGCGGAACAGTCACTCTTTTACCGATGTGTTGTTTGGCTTTTTCTAAAGCTAATTCTTTAGTGATTTTTCCTTTGGCCAAAAGACCTGCAATGGCGTAAAGGTGCATATATCTAACCAATCCTTTCTCTACTGAGTTTTCATCTGTAAACTTGTCTAATGCTTTTTTGGATGCTTTTGCAAGATACTTCCAGTCCTCAGCTTCAACTGCTCTATAAAGTACTTTCCATTCCTCATTAGATAGTGGAGATTTGGTGATTCCTGGGATTCCGCTTCCGTCAGAAGCATAAATAAATGTATTGCTTTGAGCGGATAGATTTTTAGTCCCAAGTAAAGACAATAGCGCAATTAAAAGGGTGGTGATATAGATTTTCTTCATCATTTTATGATTAACTCGTAATTTTTGGTGAAAATAAGACATAGTTTTCAAATCTTGGTTAACAAATTGATAACTCAGGATTTACTTATAGGGATCAAAAGTGGAAGCATCAGTTCCAGATCCTTTCTTTTTAGTAAAAATAGAGATTATTAAAGAAAGTAAAGCCGCATTGACAATACCGCCTACTACACCCATAATTGCCATAAAAGGTTTTGTGAAGGTTTTGGTGCTCATTTCTATGATTTGTTTACGTTGGATAGCATCCATACCCGGATTTTCTCTTAGCTTTTCGTCCATTTTAGTCTCTTGAAGAGCCTTCATCGCATCTACATAATTTGGGTTGATGACATAAATAAAAGCAATCCAGAAAATAGAATATACAATTGTCCCTACCAATCCAGTTAAAAAGCCTGATTTGAAAGCCTGCCCATAAGTTAAGGAATCATTTTGTGCCTCTCTGGTTTCTAATTGAGCCTTTATCATCACTAAGATGTAAACTAATAAAGTAGTCATGGACAAATACTGACCCATTTGAGACTCCAAGTGGACAGTCATGTTAATCGCAAAAGAAAGGATAATACAAGTCAATCCTCCGATTGCTCCCCATTTTAAAAACGTGTTATTCATTTGATTTAGATTTAGTTCTTTTCTTGGCAATTAAACGATTGCTTAGGTCAAAAGTAACTAAAATTGAAACCATATCCAAAGAAATAAATTAAATATTTACGGAAATAATAAAACCCTACAAACTCTCTACAAACCTAATAATTGCCTCTCTTTCTGATTTGGAAAGGCTCATAAATAGCGTTTTTATGGTGCTTGCCTCACCTGCATGCCAAAGGATGGCTTCTTCAGTGTTTCTGGCACGTCCGTCATGTAGTAAAAAAGTATGATTGTTGACCACTTTAACCAATCCTAGTCCCCACAAGGGTGATGTCCGCCATTCTTGACCCGAAGCATCATAATCAGGACGATTATCACTTAGTCCTGGACCCATATCATGTAATAAAAAATCGGAGTATGGATGTATTTTTTGATTATTTAAATCCGGAAATTCAGGATGATTAGACGTTGTAAAAGTAGATATATGACATTTATTGCATCCGATTTTATTAAATAACATTTTCCCTTTTAAAACGGAATTATCTTTATAATCTCGTCTGGCAGGCATAGCCAAATGGGTAGTATAATAATAAACCTGAAATAATAAATAATCACTGATTTCTGGTGTCCCTCCATTAGGTAAATTGCCATAATTAATTATTTGATTTCCGTATAAATTTTCTTCTGGAAATTGAGTAGAGGTGATTCCAATATCATTTAAAAAGGCATGAGCGACTTGATTTTTAACATTAGGGATATTGGATTTCCATCCGATTTTACCTAGTACTTTTTTATTTAAAAAATAATCCCAAACATAATTCGGTTTACCTGAAATACCGTCTTGATTAAGGTCAAATTCATCTGCATTGGCAAGGATACTATTATCAGGAATGGCATCAACAAATCCGGGTCCTGCCATTTTAGGAGCAACTCTAGGAGAAAATAAAGCATTTGATAATGCTCCATTGGTAAAAGTGTATTTCGGGATTCTTAAAGAGTATTTTGTTCCGTCAGGATATTGACCTGCTGATTCTTGATAGGTAATGATAACCTCTCCCTCATGATCTACATCTGGGATGGATTTATTATTGAGTTGGTCCCCATAATCAGTTAACGGAAGCGGTTGACCATGAATTCCAGTTAATCCGCCTGCTTGAGATAATCTGACGACTAAGGAGGTTGATTTTTCCCCAGGGTAAGGTGGACGTCCTCTTCCATCTAAATCATGACATCCGGAACAGGACAGAGCATTGTACAAAGGACCTAATCCATCTCTTTGCTTGGTGGAAGAAGGAGCAATGACCCAATTATTCCGGTTAAAGCTATTCCCTACTATAAAATCTGATTGGTCGGAGTCATTTAATCCCGGAATTTGATTGTTAAATGCGTTAATGGAGGCATCAAATACGGTTCCGTTTAACCCGGCAGTATATTCCTCCCCATCTTCATAATAGGATTGGTAAGAGTCATTATTATTAGGATTCGATTCCTTTTTGCATTGTATAATTGTCCAGCTTACGATCAATAAAATAAGCGAGATTTTAATATACTTGACTATCCTCATTTTTGAATTCTAAAGACTTAAAAAAATTCCCATTTTTGCTGCGTATTCTACCAAAAGGTCCGCCTGAAGGCTTCCGTTTGTAATCGCGTTTTGAACTCTTAACCGTCCATCAGATTTGATAATTTCCTGATCAAACGGATGTTTAATCAGGTTCATACTGTTACTAGACAATCTTATTTGACTTGAAATAGCTGAGGTATCCTTTGCAATTTTTAAAACAGATAACAAGGAGGTTCCTTTAGAAATTGGACTTCCAGAGGCGGTTTCAAAATATCCATTAAAAATGGCATAAACTGACCCTTGTCCCCATTTTAGGTCTTGGTCGGTTTGGTCACTAAAGCAGGAAGTTTCATCTTCCTGATCTTGAGATTTATAGGATGTTCTTGTACGGTCACCATAAAGCTCCCCTTTGATGTACCGACCAATTCCGGTTAATGCTGTTTTAAATGATTCCTCTACTGAAGCATTTAAAAAATCAGCTCTGTAATTGGATTGATTGGGCATCCATTTTTGACGAACATAATCTAGATGTTTTACAATCAATTTACTCAAGGCAACTAAATATTGACCTCTCCTATAATCGTAATTTACGGTTGAACCAGCGTTCAAATAATCTTTATAACTCCGTTTTCCAGGTGAATCCGCATAGAAATCTTGTCCCCATAAAAGGAATTCAATTCCATGATATCCAACTGAAATATTGGTTTCGCCATTCAAAGAATTTAGACTATCCAGCAAGTTTTCATTAATTCTAGAATATTTAATCGAATCACAAATAATACCACTGTATTTGATTGATGAGGTTGCACTAGTTTGCGTATAATCAATGTAGGCTTCATCGCAAGGCCAAGCATTGAGGAGCTTTTCTGGTCCGTTTGGCCCATCAATAGGTCCATTGATAAAACGGAAAATTTCAGAATGATCATAATAGAATCTGAAATCGCCTGCATAATATAATTTTAGATCACTGAAACCTGCTTCAGTTGGATTGGCAACAAAGGCAGTCACTTTGTTTTGGAATTCAATGGCAGCCTTATATGCCCCATCATATAATTGATAAGCAGTATTGGCATAAAACTGCAAAAATTCCTTTTTGGAAGTATAATAAGGGTCAGGAGCAACTTGAGGCCCTCCATCTTTTTTACAATTGGTAAGGCTAAATATTAAAAGAGAAAAACATAAAAGTGATTTAATTGAGTACTTCGCCATTATTTAGAATCATTATAAATAGAAGTTCAAATTTAGTAGAGGCAACCTTAATACACCAAATTATTTTGAATCGTTCTAAATAAGAATTCTTCCTTTGAGGTTGTCCACAGATTGTGGATTCCTTTTGTGGATTAACATTAACTTGATGTTGCGGGAATGCAAAATCCGATTACATTTGTAGCAGATATTTTTGTTTTTATTATCAAAAACGTATCGATCATAAAAAGGACATTCGGAGCGGTTCTACAAAACGCATCCTATCCTTTACCCCCTAAATTTTTAAGCACTAAATCGGTCATAAGCGTTGCTAAACTGACATTTACAACATCCGATTTTTCAACACCTAATTTTTTAACCATATATTACAATAAAGCAAAATGAGTTCTGAAGAGCGTTACAAGGAAACGATTAGATTAAAAATCGAACAGTTAGTGCGTCAAACACAAACCCTAAACTTGGAAAAAAAGAAAAAAGAGGCGGTTCAATGGTTTGTAGGGCAGGACGGAAGAATGGTTAATCATTTGAATGTTGGCCAAGTATCAGAGGTTCAACCCTTGGAATTTAATTTAATTAAGGAGCAATTAGGATTGTAATTTTTATTACACCCCAACCTTAATTAATTATTTATAATATTTGACCATTAACGGTTTATGGTCAGATCCATAGCTGTCCTGTAAATGGGCTGCCATGACTTTGAATCCCTCAGGAAATAACTGATAATCTATCCGCATCAACGGAATCTTCTCCGTGAGTGTACTTCCTACCCCTGTCGCGTAGGACAACCAAGCATCCTGGTGATGCTGAGTCAATTCCTGATAAGACCGTCCAAGAGCATTGTCATTAAAATCTCCGCAAATAAAAGTTGGATAAGGGCAATTAACAATGACCTTCTTGATTAAGTTAACTTGATATTCCTTACGTATATATCCTCTTTTTAATTTATGAAGGGTTATATATAACTTAGACTTGATCGGTTTAGAACTAGGATTGGTTGGTGTCAATTCATCAGATTTTATTTTGAAGCTTTCCAAATGGACATTTACAATCCTAATCGTATCCTTTCTATTAATAACAATATCCGCATAAAAAGCGCCATTTGCCCAGGAGTTTTTAAACTTTATGGCCTGATAATGTACTATCGGATATTTAGAATAAATCGCTTGTCCGTAGTTATACCTTCCGTTTTTTAAAGGAGTGACATAGTTCTCTTCAAAGTATTGGTAATTATTCGACTTAATAAAATGATTCTTTATCTGCTCATTTTCTATAGGTCCATTTAAATACTCTTGGAGGCAAATAATATCAGGATTATTCTTGGTTAAATTGACTAATATTTTATTAGTTGATTTAACCTCATCCAACCAATCAAACCCCATGATATTTGCTGTCAGGATAGAGCAATACACCTTTTTTTTTAAATGCGATTCTTTATTAAAATTTAATGCGATTATCTTCCTTCCTAAAGGGATGGTCATCAAGTAAACAAATAGGGACAATGCGAATAGAGCGTTTCTCTTTAAGTAAAAGAGCAATCCTAATCCAATATTAAAGATAAATAAAAACGGAAACCCAAACTTAACAATATCAAATAACCAAATATCCTTGCTATGAAAATAAGGGATAACTAATATGCCTATTAAAAGGAAAGAATTAATTAATAAAATGAGTACAAGAAGTAGAAAGGATAATTTTTTTAGGGCTTGGATTACAGATTTCAATTTTCTAAATAATTAAGATACTTAGTCTATTGATTGCTCGCCTTGAAAAGGATATCCTTCTCAGACTTGGAAAGTGAATCGTATCCACTTTTTTTAATCTTTTCTAAAATAGCATCTACTTCCTCTTGAGAGATTTTAGAAGGGATATGAGTTTTGCTGTATTGTTCATCTACAAAGGAAAATTTTGAACGCTCATTAGCATTGAAACTACTAGACTCTTTATTTGCAGCATCCTTTGAGCTATTAAAACTGAACTGTGTATTAGGACGGGGAGTGTATCCTTTATTAGAGCTAAAAGATTTTTTAGGAAGTGGATTTTGGATAAAGTCCAAAGTATTGCTCATCCATTCTCCTAAATTGACCCCTTTTTGGAGTGATTTTATGTAAACAACTCCCCAAATAAAACCTCCTAAGTGCGCAAAGCTTCCACCTGCGTTGGAGCCCACCAAACTTAGTAAATCGATGATAAAAAAGGCATAAACCAAATACCTTATCCTTACCGACCCAATAAACATTAAACTGATTCTATATTCAGGTAGTAAAGTTGCAATTGCACTTAGTATCGCCATAATGGAAGCCGATGCGCCTACAATAGTACTTTGATTGGAAATCGGTGCAAAAAAAGGCAGTAATTGATACGCGCCCATATAAACCAATGCCCCGACCATACCTCCAGTGAGGTACAAGGCCAACATTTTCCTTTGACCCAAAAATTCAGCAAATATCCTAGCGGACCAAACCAAAGTGATCATATTAAAAAGCAAATGGAAGAATCCCGCATGGATAAATTGATACGTAATGATCGTCCAAGGTTTAAACAAAAACATCATTGGATTGGACGGGAAGTCCAAATATTCATGTATGAAGGCCATGACATACGGCACCTGAGCCAACGTACAAATCACGGATGCTATCCCCAATATCAAGAAAACGATTGAGTTGACAGCAATCAGACGGGTAGCCACATTACCAGTATGGATAACATAAAACTTAAAATCGTCCCAGAGTGAATTGTTATTCATCATATAAAAACCAAAACAAAGTTAGGAAGATTCTAGGTTATAGACATTCCTTTAAGGTATAACAATTTTGTAATGCAAAATATTACATCAAACAAAAATTTAATATGGGATGGAATTCCTTTTCTAAAAGAAGTACATAGTACAAATTAGAAATAAATATACCCTAATATTCTAACTTTGAATCTTTATGCAAAACGATAGCATCCAAATTGAAATGGAGCAAAAATTGAATACGGAAGTATTACTTTCCGCTTACACTTTAATGTGTAATGAGCGTGCAATGACCGATATTTATGAGGCAAATCGGGAAATCACCAAATATGTGCATTCTACCTCTAGGGGTCACGAGGCGGTTCAAATCGCTGCAGGAATGTGCATTAGTGCCATTGACGGACTTGCACCCTATTACCGCGATGCGATGATGTTGCAAACCATCGGGATGCAACCTTATGAATTGATGCTTCAGTTATTGGCCAAAAAAGACGATCCTTTTAGTGGAGGACGTTCCTATTATAGCCATCCTAGTCTTAGAAGAGAGGGATTCCCTTTAATTCCGCATCAAAGTTCTGCAACCGGAATGCAGGTAATTCCGGCTACAGGAATGGCACAAGCAATCAAATATTTAAAAGGAAGAGGAAGAATGGAAGGCATTCAACCAATCGTTTTATGCTCTTTAGGGGATGGTTCGGTTACTGAAGGGGAGGTATCGGAAGCACTTCAACAAGCAGTTTTGCATAATCTACCCATTCTGTATTTGATTCAAGACAATGAATGGGGCATCAGCGTAAGTGCAGAGGAAATGCGCACCATGAATGCTTATGAGTATGCCGCAGGATTCAAAGGATTAGAAAGAGTTTCCGTTAATGGAAGCGACTTTATGACCATTTATCCCGTCATGCAATCCGCTTTTGAATACGTGAGGAGTGGTCAAGGGCCGATGTTATTACATGCAACCTGTCCATTATTAGCCCATCATACCTCAGGCGTCAGAAGAGAATTTTATAGAAGCGCAGAGGATCTTGCCAAACACGGCAAAAACGACCCTATCGCCATATTAGAGCATCATTTAATCAATCAAGGAATAGAAGCCTCCACTTTAGAGGAAATTCAAAATAAAGCAACTGAATTTATTGCCTCAGAATTTAAAAAGGCAGTGGAATCTGCAGATCCTGAATTAGATTCCGTTTTAGATCATATTTACGCTCCGAGTCCAATTACAGAGGAGGTTGGTACCAGAAGCCCCGAAGGCGGAAGAACCATCATTATGGTGGATGCCGCTTTATATGCCGTTCAAGAAATAATGGAATCCCATGAGGAGGCCATTTTATACGGTCAAGACGTAGGAGGACGATTGGGTGGCGTATTCCGTGAAGCTGCTACCTTGGCAGACAAATTTGGAGTGGATAGAGTATTTAATACCCCAATCCAAGAAGCCTATATCATCGGATCAACTGTAGGAATGTCTGCAATGGGCGTTAGACCATTTGTGGAAGTTCAGTTTTGTGATTATATTTTCCCAGGAATCAACCAATTATATACTGAATTGGCCAAATCCTATTACTTGAGTAATGGGAAGTTTCCGGCAAGTGCAGTCATTAGAGTTCCGATTGGTGCTTATGGAGGCGGAGGCCCTTATCACTCAGGCAGCCATGAATCCGTTTTAACCGCATTAAAAGGAATCAAAGTCGTCTATCCATCCAACGCAGCAGATATGAAGGGATTGATGAAATCCGCTTGGTATGACCCCAATCCGGTAGTGATGTTGGAACATAAAGGGTTATATTGGAGCAAAGTCCCAGGAACGGAAGCCGCTAAAACCATAGAACCTTCGGCTGATTATTGCATCCCTTTAGGAAAAGGAAGAATAGCATTACACGCCAATCAAGACAAAATCGATTCTGGAGAGTCGATGCTTATCATAACCTACGGAATGGGTGTCCATTGGTCCTTAAATGCCGCCAAGGAACACTTAGGACAAGTTGAAATCATCGATTTAAGGACATTACAACCCTTAGACGAGGAGCTCATTTATGAGCGCACCAAAATCCACGGAAAAGTCTTGGTCTTAACAGAAGAACAAATATCCAACTCCTTCGCGCAATCCGTCGCCGCAAGAATAGGATACCATTGCTTCCAATATCTTGACCAACCCGTCCATTATATGGGCGCATTAGATGTTCCTGCTATTGCTTTGAACATTGAGCTAGAAAAAGTAGTCTTGCCTAACAAAGACAAGGTAAGTAGTAAGATTAAAGAGATTTTAGAGGGTTAGGGCAAAAATTTCACTCCTAAAATTTGGCTTATACAAGTAAGTTTTGTTGACAATTTCAAACTTTGAATAAACCTTTTTCTTGTGACAGAATTTCCAACGTCTCTAACAAAAATAGACAGATTGGCCAGAATCCCTATCTTTGTACATACCTAAAATTATGTCAAATAGCGTTCTTTCTGATTTAGAGATTGCACAAAAAGCAATTCCATTACCGATTCAAAAAATTGCGGATAAACTCCAAATTCAAGCCTCGGATTTAAATACTTACGGAAATTATATCAGCAAGCTTCCCTTGAGGTTAATTGAGGAGGATAAGGTAGCCGCTTCCAACCTCATATTAGTGAGTGCAATCAGTCCAACGCCAGCCGGAGAGGGAAAAACTACCACCACAGTAGGACTCAATGAAGCATTGAATTTGATAGGTAAAAAATCCATTGCGGTGCTTAGAGAACCGAGTTTAGGGCCTGTTTTTGGAATGAAAGGAGGCGCTACAGGAGGCGGATATGCTCAAGTTATCCCAATGGAGGATATCAATTTACATTTTACAGGGGATTTTTCCGCTGTAGAGAAGGCACATAACTTACTCTCGGCTTTACTAGATAATGCGATTCAGAATAAAAACTTTCCTTTAAGAATTGATGCTAGAACAGTAGTTTGGAAGCGCGTAATGGATATGAACGATAGAGCATTGCGTAAGATCAATATCGGATTAGGAGGTACTCCAAACGGCATCCCAAGAGAATCTGGATTTGACATCACTGCCGCTAGTGAGGTCATGGCTATTTTGTGTTTATCTACATCAATAGAGGATTTAAAAATTAGATTGGGTAATATTTATCTGGGAAATACCTTTGACGGTCAGCCAGTTTATGCAAAGGACATCCACGCTGTGGGAGGAATGGCTGTTCTATTAAAAAATGCCATTCAACCAAATCTGGTGCAAACCTTAGAAGGGAATCCTGCAATCATCCATGGAGGACCTTTTGCTAATATTGCGCAAGGGACAAACACCATCCTAGCCACAAAAATGGGGATGAGTTTGGCAGACTTTGTAGTCACAGAAGCTGGATTCGGCTTTGATTTAGGTGGAGAGAAATTCCTTGATATAAAATGCAGGGTCGGGAACCTTAAACCTAAGGCAATTGTGATTGTGGCTACTTTAAGGGCTTTAAAATATCACGGAGGAATGCCATTAGAGGAATTAAAAAATCCAAGTACAGATTATTTAGAAAAAGGTTTAGGCAATTTATTACAACACTTGAATAATGCCAAAAAATATGGAATCCAGCCCATTACGGCATTAAATCATTTTTATTTTGATACAGAAGAAGAAATCAAATTCCTTAAATCCAAATTAATGGAGCACGGATATCCTTTAGCGGTTTGCCGTCACTGGGCAGAAGGCGGAAAAGGTGCAACGGAACTGGCAGAAAAAGTAGTAGATATTTGTAATCAATCTAATAAATCCGATTTTAAATATTTATATGAATTAAATCAGGATATTGAAAATAAAATAGAAATTATTGCCAAAGAAATATACGGTGCCAATGTAGTTGAATTTTCCACTAAGGCAATTTCGGATATTAAAAAAATAAAAAAATTAGGCGGAAACCAATTTCCGATTTGCATGGCAAAAACACAATACAGCTTTACAGACGATCCAAGTAAAATAGTCCATCAAAATGATTTTACCTTGCATATCAGGGAAGTAGAATTTGCGTCCGGAGCACAATTTATTATCCCAATTTGCGGAGAAATGATGCGTATGCCAGGATTACCCAATCATCCAGCGTCAGAGCAAATGGATTTAACCAATGATGGAGTCGTGATTGGATTGAGTTAATTTTCTAAATTATTAGTATAAAAAAAGCCAATTAATTTAAATTAATTGGCTTTTTTATTTATTCCGATTTAGGTGGCTCTGGAGTGCCAGAATCCTTTTTAGGCGGTGATTTACGTTCAGCACCTCCATCTTTGGATTTACCACGATTATTTATCCATTTCTTTTTATCACCTATTTGATTATTTTCCTCTGTTCTAGGAGGATTATTTTCATTATTGGTTCTATTTCCTCCCTCAGGTCTATTATTAGGACGTGGTGGACGATTATCATTATTACGCGGTGGACGATTATCTTGTCCTTCTCTAGGTTGATTATCGCGTGGTTGACCCTCTACAGGCGGTTGCCCTTCTCTATTTTGAGGGAAACGATTATCTCTTGGAGGACGGTTATCATTGTTCCTAGGCGGACGATTATCGTTATTACGCGGTGGACGGTTGTCGTTATTACGTGGCGGACGATTGTCTTGTCCTCCTTCTCTTGGTTGACCCTCTATAGGAGGTTGTCCCTCCCTATTTTGAGGTGGTCGATTGTCTCTATTATTATCCCTTGCTTGATTAGGGTTGTTATTCCTTCTATTCGGATTATTTCGATTATCGTTTCTATTATCGTTCCTATTATTTCTGTCGTTCGGGTTGCGATTTCCTGGATTAGGTAATGTAGTGGAATATGAATTTTCATTCATATTGAGGATAATGTTAGAATCGTCCACCAATTTAATCGGTCCTCTTTGAGGTTGATTTCCTCTATTTTGAGGCGGATTATTAGGTCTTCCTTTTTGATTTTTATTACGATTATTTCGGTTTCCTCTACTTTTCTTCTCGAATCTGTCTAGTCTATCCTCCCCTACTACGTCATTGAAGCCCAATTCAACTTCCTCCACTTCGGTGATGAATTCTTCTAGTTCTGTAATGGTGATACCTTGTTCTGCTTGAGCAATCATTTCCCATACCTTATCCAATTCAATCGGATATAATTTAGGAATCGGTTGTTCTAAATAACGGAACCAGACAATTCTTTTTAGGATGTCAAATTTCTCTGATCGTACCCTTCCTTTTTCTGTATTGAAGAAAAGATTATCATCAGGAAACTCTTTATAGGCTTCTAAATAGGTATCTAATTCATAATTGAGACAACATTTTAACCTTCCGCATTGACCACTCAATTTAAGCGGATTCAAAAACAGATTCTGATATTTTGCTGCTGTAGTTGGTACAGAGTTAAAATCGGTTAACCAAGTGGAACAACACAATTCTCTTCCACAACTCCCGATTCCGCCTAAGCGTCCTGCCTCTTGACGCAGACCAATCTGACGCATTTCAATTTTTACCTTGAATTCACGCGCATATTGTTTAATCAATTCACGGAAGTCCACACGTCCATCCGCAGTATAAAAGAAAGTCGCTTTGGTTTTATCCCCTTGATACTCCACATCGGATATTTTCATCACCAATCGTAGGTCGATGGCAATTTCCCTTGACCGCATCATGGTTTTATATTCGGCTGCCTTGGCATCCTCATACTTTTCTAAATCTTGCTCTGTGGCACGTCTTAGGATTCTCCTGATGTTCGGGGAATCTTCCTTCAAATCGTTTTTACGTAATTGAAGTTTAACCAAATCTCCAACCAGACTGACAAATCCAACATCAAAACCTTGCATAGTGGACTCTACCACAACTGCATCTCCGATTTCTATGCCAATTTTATGTACGTTACGGAAATATTCCTTTCTTGTTCCTTTAAATTTGACCTCCACTATGTGGTGCCTAACGGAATCGTCCTCAAAATAAACATTTGATAACCAATCATGAACATCAAGGATGCTTCCACATCCTCCTGTTTGACAAGCACCATTATTATTACATCCCAAAGGGATTCCTTTTACTGCACTGGTGGAGCAACTACTGCATCCTGACATCTAATTAATATTATAATTTTATATAAAAATAGACCTATTAGCTCACCAAATTATTAATTCAAATGAAGCGTTTCATTCGCCTTCCTTTGCAGAGCTAAAAGTCTGTTGACCCTCAAAGATAGATTAAAAAATAGAATTTTAGGATTTCCGTTCCTTTCAATATGGTAGTGCATATCCTCTATGGCTTCCACAATTCCTTCAATATTGGCTAATCCAATAAAAGGAGCAAAATTCTTAACAAACTGATTTTCCTTTTCCTGTAATCTTGGAGTTAGGCTAATGGATTGATTGACCAAAAGACATTCCCTTAAAATCGTTAGGATGTATTCTAAAAAATGCTTCTGATTTTCCCTTCCCAAACCTGCAAAGCCATCAACTAAGTGTTGAACCTCGGCTAGTTTATAGGAGTAAGTAGCACGAATCCATTTTTGGAAAAGTTCAAAATAATTATCGTCAATCGGATTGTTTCCATGATTTTCAGCCAATTGAGTGGCTTTTTGATAATTTCCGTCCGCCAATAAGGTAATTTTATTCAACTCACTTTCAGGAAGTTGAAACTTAACCATCAACATTTGATTTATATCCTCATCTTTGATTCTTGGTATCCTAATAATTTGAGTTCTGCTCAAAATAGTAGGAAGTAACTCCTCTTCCTCTTCTGCTACTAATATAAAAAGGGTGTTTTTAGGCGGTTCCTCCAACATTTTAAGGAGGATATTTCCGTTTTTGTCTAAGTATTCGGGCAAAAAGATAATCATGATCTTGTACCCTTCATACATAGGCATATAGGAAAGTCTTTTTAAGATATTTCTGCACTCTAAAGCGGAAATATTTCCTTGTTTATTGTCCGATTCTAATAACCCAAACCACTCTTGAATGTCCAAATAAGGATTTTGGGTGATGGCAGAACGCCAAACATCCAGCATATCCAAACTTATGTTTTTACTTCCCGGCAAAGGATAACTAAAATGCAAATCAGGATGCACCAAATGCATCATCCTTTTACACATGGAGCAGGTACCACAGGAATCCATGATTTCCTTTTTACGCTCATCAGAAGCCTCACAATTGACAAACTGAGCATACGCCAAAGCAAGAGGAAGACCTCCATAGCCAAGATTGCCTAAAAACAATTGACTATGTGCTATCCTTCCAGCTAAAACAGCATCTATTAGCTTCTCTTTTAAATGATTTTGACCAATGACTTCCTTAAACAGCATCTAAATATAAATCCGCTTTAGCTTTTAAAGGTACAAAGTTATATCCACTTTAAGGAAGTTACTAGGTGATTCAAATTAAATTGATAGTCTATCCTACCACTTACTCACCTTCAAGACTTTTTCTTGACTTTCAATATTGACCTTTAATAAATAATTACCTGACGGAATATTCAATTCCTCTAAATTAATTATTTCTTTAGCTGATATTTTATTTTTGGAGTTAAGAAATTGTTTAAGAACCTCCTATAATAACCTTTTCATCTCTTAACCGTTATTATCAAGAAAAATTGACGGTAAAAGTCAATAAATTGTCTAAATTTGCGGTTGGTTAGTCTTTATTAGTCTACCCCAAGTGTTGAAAATGAAGCAAATGCTCAAATATGCCAATCAAATCAATAGTGCCTTTTTGGTGCTGCTGATATCGTTTTTGGTTATTTTGAACGGTTTGTCCTTTGATAATTTGGATTCCAATGCAAACTTTAATGTTCAAAAATTAAAGGAATCTAATCATCCTTCTAAGGAAAACACTACCCAAGTCAGTATTAGTCAGGATTCGGCTTTCTATCTTTATGATACGGAAGATTTAGACCCAGATGATGAGGATGGTCCTCTATTGAACGTTCACATCCCGATTGTGGAATATCTACAAAAGATTTTCTCCAATCAGCTATTAAGTTGTATCTACCAAACAAATTCGGAATATCATTATTTTATTGACCTTCAAAAAAGTGGATTGACCTTCGATAAATCTGAGCCTTCAGATTTACAGGTCTTTTTAATCTGATTTTGTCCTAAATCATCTTATTAACTTTATGATGTGCTCCCTTAAAATAAAGTTAACTTTACTAAATTATATCTATAGTCCCTTATTAATAACTAAGTTATTTAAATAATTTTATAACTTAACTTAAACCAAATAAAAAATTATAACAATCCAAACTACATTGACCTTGAATAGATATTTTAGATTTAATAAATCAAAAATTGCATTGGTTATTTTTATTCTGATTGGTTCCTTAAATATTAAGGCACAGGATAGTATTGCCACTACAATAGACCAAGTAGAATATAAACTTTTGAATAACTCCTTAGCTTTGATGGCCTACAAAATGGACATCAATTTAGCCCAGGCAGAAGTAATTAACGCCAAGTTATTCAATAACCCGACGCTTAGTTTTGAGCAAAACATATACAACCCAAACAATAAAAAATTCTTAGATGCAGCGGAAATTGAGGTGTTTTTAGGACAAACCATTTCTATAGGAGGCAAAAGACGAAATGCCATTGCCCTTTCCAAACTTTACAAGGACAAAGCAACACTAATTTATTCTGAAACCGTCAGAGAACTCCTTTATCAAGTTAAGCAGGACTTTTACAATATTTATTCTTTGCAAAATCAAAGACGTATTTTAATTGGAAAAATCAGCTCTTTACAACTACTGATTGAAGCTGCCAGGCAAGAAAAGAACTTAGGTGTTTTGGCGGGTAACGAATTGACTAGGCTTCAAGCAGAATTACTCAGTACTCGTAATGATTTGCTGGATGCCTCCCAGCAAGAGCAAGACTTACAAGCCGACATTAAGCCCTATTTAGGATATTTTAAAAGCCAAATTATCAAACCCATCACTACTGATAATGAGGCTCCAAAAAGCATTCCTGATTTGTCAAGTTTAATCGCTGATGCGGTTAATAATCGCCCTGACGTTCAATTAACAAAAAAGGACATCACTTATCAAGAAAGGAATTTAGCCTATCAAAAATCGCTTTCTGTTCCTGATTTGACCTTAACAGGGCATTATGATAAGGCAGGTAACTTTGTCAATAATTACAATGGCTTAGGAGTCGCTTTAAACCTTCCTACATTTAACAGAAACCAAGGATATATATACGCAGCCAAACAAAACTTACAAAAATCCAAAATCGTTGATTCCTTAAATTTTCAGTCGGTGGAAGTAGAGGTAGTTTCCTCCTATACCAAATACATGAATGCAGTAAAAGCAATCTCCAACATCGACAATGGATATGCAGCTGATTTAGAAAAATTAAAACAAAATGCAGTTGCCAATTATGACCGTCATTATATTAGTTTATTGGAATTTCTAGATCAAATTAGGACGTATCAATCCGCAATGCAGGATTTGATTAACACAAAAAATCAATTATATAATGCAATAATTCAATTAGAATTTACGACCACAAAAAAACTATAATTAAAAAATGAAAAAAGTATTATTCAAAAAATTATTTTCAAAAACCCCAATATTTCTTTTAGCCATTTTAATGATGGCTTGTACAGGTAAAAAAGAAGAGGTTAAAAAGGTAGATAATAATGACGATAATGACTCAACTAATATTGAGCTAGATGCACGTCAACAAAAAAATATTGATACAGAATCAGCTACCTCCACAGAGGAAATATCAGAAATTACTTTAAACGGAAAAGTCACTTTTTGTGAGGACTTAGTGAGCAAGGTTTATCCTTTAGTTTCAGGAAATGTTATTAAGGTGAATGTTCACTTAGGTGACGTAGTAAAAAAGGGTCAGGTATTGGCTATTTTACGTTCAGGGGACATTTCTGATTATCAATCACAATTGGACGCCGCGATTTCATCCTTAAAAATTGCTGAAAAAAATAGAGACATCGCCTATGAGTTGTTAAAAACAAATGTTTACTCTCAAAAAGATGTTTTGAATGCAGAAAATGACTTTAAAAAAGCACAAATTGCGGTAACAAATCTTCAACAAAGATTATCCATTGTAGGCGGAAGTAATGAATCTGATGCAAGATCAGTAATTACTGCTCCGGTAAATGGATTTGTTATTGAAAAAAATATCACTGAAAATTTTGAAATTAGACCTGATGCAAATAATCAAATATTTACAATTGGCTCTTTAGATAGAGTTTCTGTCATTGCGGATGTTTATGAAAAAGATATTGCTGAAATTAAAGAAGGTGAGCAAGTAGTCATCACCACTTTATCATACCCTGATATTGAGTTTACAGGAATCATTAAAAATATTGGATCCGTTTTAGACCCCGATAGTAGAGTACTTAAAATCCGTATAGAATTAGACAACAGCAAAGGATTATTAAAACCTGAAATGTTTGCAAGGGTTAAAGTAAGAGTGGACGAGAAAAAAAAAGTAATTAAAGTTCCTATGAGTTCTTTAGTTTTTTTAGATAATAAATATTTTGTTGTCATTGAGAAAAAGAAAGGAAATTACACCAAAGTGGAAGTGTCCTTAATTCAAGAAAAAGACAATTATGCATATATATCCTCAAACATCCAAGAAGGACAGTTGGTGGTCAGAAAAGGTGCTTTATTATTGGCCTCTATGTAATGAAAGTTTATCAAAACTAATTAGAAAAAAATTAAGTGAATAAACTAGTAAAAAATATAGTCGCGTTTTCTTTAAGAAATAGGTTTTTAGTCCTATTTGTTACGGTTATATTAGCTGTGGTAGGATTTATTTCCTATCAGAATACCCCTTTGGAAGCATTTCCAGATGTGACCAACACTCAAATTACCATCATTACGCAATGGCCAGGACGTAGTGCGGAAGAAATTGAAAAATTAGTCACTGCTCCATTGGAAATTGCCTTAAATGCATGTCAAAAAAAGACCTCCTTAAGAAGTACAACTTTATTTGGACTTTCCGTGGTGAAGGTAATTTTTGAAGACGATGTAGATGACCCATTTGCAAGAGCACAAGTCAACAATTTAATCAGAGGAGTTGATTTACCAGACGGCGTTGATCCAGAAGTTCAACCGCCTTATGGGCCTACTGGGGAAATTTATAGATATACCTTAGACAGTAAAGACAAATCGGTAAGGGAATTAAAAACCATCCAAGATTGGGTCATTGACCGTAAACTACGTGCAGTCCCAGGGATTGCAGATATTGTAAGTTTTGGTGGAGAAATTAAAACCTACGAAATTTCCGTTAACAGAGCTGCACTAGCGGATTATAAAATTAGTCCATTAGATGTGTTTAATGCGGTAAATAAATCCAATATTAATGTTGGAGGGGACGTGATAGAAAAACACAATCAAGCATTTGTTGTAAGAGGGATTGGACTTTTAAATTCCATTCAAGAAATAGAAAATATAATTATTTCCTATGTAAACACGACTCCAATATTAGTTAAAAATGTAGCCACTGTATCAGAATCCTGCTTACCTAGATTAGGTCAGACAGGAAGAGATAAACGCTCCAATTGCGTTGAAGGAATTGTAGTCATGCGTAAGGGGGAAAATCCGAGCGAGGTTATTAATAGATTAAATGAAAAAATAGCGTTCCTAAATAGTTCAGTACTTCCTAAAGGAGTAAAAATAAATGCATTTTATAATAGAGAGAATTTAATCAATTTCTGTACGGAAACCGTACTCCATAACTTAACGGAAGGAATATTATTGGTAACCTTTATTGTCCTTATTTTTATGGCCGATTGGAGGACAACTATCATTGTAGGATTAATTATTCCATTAGCCTTATTATTTGCCTTTATTTGTTTGAGGTTAAAGGGAATGTCCGCCAATCTATTATCTATCGGTGCAATTGACTTTGGAATCATTATAGATGGTGCCGTCGTCATGGTGGAAGGGCTATTTGTTGCGCTTGACCACTCCAGCCATAAATACGGAATGGAAAAGTTTAACAAACTATCCAAGTTAGGCTTAATTAAAAATACCGGTGGCGAATTAGCTAGGGCAATATTATTTTCTAAATTAATTATTATTTCCTGTTTATTACCGATTTTCTCTTTCCAAAAAGTGGAAGGAAAAATGTTCTCTCCATTAGCCTATACCTTAGGATTTGCGTTATTAGGAGCCTTATTATTTACATTAACCTTTGTCCCTGTGATGGTGAGTTTGTTAATGAAGAAAAATGTAAGGGAAAAAAATAATCCTTTTGTAAATATTGTAGAAAAAGGAATTATTAATGCTTTTGCAGGTACCTATAAAAATAAAAAAATGGCATTGATTGTGTCTTCTGTTATTATTGGGATAGGACTATTTTGTTTTTCAATGCTAGGAACTGAATTTTTACCTCAATTAAATGAAGGATCTATTTATGCAAGGGCATCATTACCGCTTTCTGTATCCTTGAAGCAATCCGTGGAAATGACAGAAAAAATTAGGAAGGACTTTTTAAAGTTTCAACCCGCAAAACAGGTAATGAGTCAAACTGGACGTCCAAATGACGGAACAGACCCAACGGGATTTTACAATATTGAGCTTTTTGTCGATTTGAAAAGAGCTGAGGAATGGAAAGGTGGAATCAGTAAGGAAGAACTGATTGACCAAATGAAGGACACCTTAAGTAAATATCCTGGAGTCAATTTCAACTTCTCTCAACCCATTATGGATAACGTAGAGGAAGCAGTGAGTGGCGTTAAAGGCTCCATTGCAGTAAAGGTTTATGGAAATAAGCTAGAATCATTAGAATCCAAAGCAGATACGATTTATAACATTCTTAATACTGTTGAAGGGATTGAAGATTTAGGGGTAATCCGTAATATCGGTCAACCAGAACTTAGGATTGAGTTAGATCAAAATAAAATGGCATTATACGGTGTCCAAACAGCGGATGCAAATGCGGTGATAGAAATGGCCATCGGAGGTAAAAAAGCCTCAACTTTTTATGAAGGGGAAAGAAAATTTGATATCCGTATTAGGTTTCAAGAGGCTGACCGTAAATCGGAGTATGAAATTGGTCAGTTAAAAGTACCTACCCTTAATGGAAGCCGTGTTCCTTTAAATGAAATTGCAACCATTAAGCAATTAACAGGGCCTTGTTTGATTTTCCGTGATGAAACACAAAGATTTTGCGCAGTAAAATTCAGTGTAAGAGGACGTGACATGGGTTCTACAATTGCTGAGGCTCAAAAGAAAGTCAATAAAGTCTTAAAGCTTCCATTAGGATACTCAATCGTTTGGGCAGGTGATTTTGAAAATCAACAACGTGCTTCTAAAAGGTTGATGCAAGTATTGCCAATCAGCTTATTCTTGATTTTTATCATATTATTCACTATGTTTGGGAACGGTAAGGATGCAGGATTGGTTTTATTCAACATTCCCTTTGCAATTATAGGAGGTGTTTGGGCATTAATGATTACCCATACCAACTTTAGTATATCAGCGGGAATTGGATTTATTGCAGTAATGGGTATTTGTATTCAGAATGGAGTCATATTAGTCGCCGTGTTTAAGCATAACTTATCTACTAAAATGAGCTTGAGGGACTCTATTGTCAATGGAGTTAAATCACGTATCAGGCCAGTAGTCATGACCGCTTTAATGGCTGCTCTAGGATTAATTCCAGCGGCATTGAGTCATGGAATCGGTTCAGAAACTGGTCGTCCACTCGCTATTGTTGTAATTGGAGGACTTTGTACCGCCACGGTACTAACACTCCTTATCTTCCCGTTAATATTTGACGTCTTTTACAGGATGAAACACTCTGAGTTATAGTTTTTTGTTTTTGGAGTCCTGCCCTTAGTTTCCCAAAACGGGGCGGGACTTTTTTCTTATCCAAATACAGAAATTAGTATAAATAAAAAACCTTCTGCATGAATATGCAGAAGGTTTTTTGCTTTTTAGTCCAATGAATGGATTTTATAAATATTTATTATATCAATCCTTATCTCACCTCAAAATCAGTAGGGTACCACATCAATATCCCTGTTTTCTCTTTAGCCGATTGAATAGCTTTATATATAGAATATTGCTCTCCCAAAGCTGATTTGATTAGTTTTTCTTGCGCTAAAGGACTGTTTTTAAAATTATCAAAGATTCCTTTTTTAAAGGATGGGCCAACTTCAATAAAATAATCATTTCCTAACTTAGCTTGTTTAACAGCCTCATTGATGGCATCTTGTAAGGAACCAATGTTGTCCGCTAATCCGATTTTGATTGCAGCCTCACCTGTCCAAACCCTCCCTTGTGCAATGGAGTCCACTTGGTCAACCGTCATATTACGTCCCCAAGCAACTCTTTGTTTAAATTGCATATAGGTAGTGTCAATAAATTCTTGGATTAAAGCTTTTTCTCCTTCCGTCATTGGACGGGTTGGACTTCCTAAATCGGCATAAGGTCCTGTTTTTACCTCATTAAAATGAAGTCCTATTTTCTCATTTAAAAATCTTGTAAAATTAGGAAGCAATGCAAAAACGCCTATACTACCTGTAATGGTATTAGGTTGAACAAATATTTTACGTGCCGGAGCTCCTATATAATATCCGCCACTTGCGGCAACATCTCCAAAACTAGCAATGACAGGTTTGGTTTTATTGGCTAAAACAACCTCTCTCCAAATAACGTCAGACGCCATTGCGGAACCTCCTGGAGAGTTCACTCTTAGTACTATTGCCTTAATATCATCGTCTAACCTTGCCTCTCTGATGGCTTTGGATAGTTTTTCTGATCCTATTTTAGTTTCATCCCCTTCACCTCCATTGATTTCTCCAACAGCATAAATTAACGCGATTCTTGATTTTCCTTTAGTGTTCTTTTTAATCGTCGTTTGATAATCTCCCATGCTGATAGTTTTTATAGCATCAGTTGATTTAATCCCAATGGCCTTTTTAATAGAGTTTAAAAACTGATCATAATAAACTGCTTTGTCAATTAATTTATAATGAACTGCATCACTTGGGAATTTAATTAATCCCTCTGCACTCATTTTAGTTAATTCCTCTACAGATACTTTTCTGGAATCGGAAATATTAGTATTAAATGTTTTAAAGAGAGAGGTAAGATATTCAGTGATTTGATGCCTGTTAGGCTCCGACATATCTGATCTACTAAACATTTCACCGGCAGATTTGTATTTCCCTGCCTTGATTAGGTTGATGTCAATACCTAACTTGTCAAACATTCCTTTTAAAAACATTTGATTAGAAACTAATCCTGTAAAGGATAGTAATCCTTGTTTATTGATAAATATGGAGTCAGATACACTCGCTAAATAATATCCTTTTTGACTATAAACTTCGCTATATGCATAAATGAATTTTTTAGACTTTTTAAATTCCAATAAGGCATTTCTGATTTCCTCACATTTTGCCCATCCCTCGTCAGTTACTGCATTAGACAGATATATCCCTTTGATTTTAGAATCTTTTGCAGCTTCCTTAATTAAGTTAACTGACTCAAATAACCCAGGATTTTGGTTGGATTCATTAAAAATTTTAGAGAACTCCATAAAAGGATCAGCTTTGATTCTTTCTGGGATATTATTTGATAAGTTTATTTCTAATATGGAGTTTTTTTCAACTGCCACCTTAGTGCCTGAAGAAGTTGCCATACTTGCTCCTACCACAATTAAGAATATAAAAAACAGGGTTAACATCACCATGCTGAATATAAAACCAATAGCGGAGGCAAATACTATTTTAAAAAAGGATTTCATTTGTTACTGAACTTAACTTTAGATTAATTGTAAGCAAAGTTACTAGAAAGGGGTCATATAAATGAGTGGTATATAAAAACAGAAAGGATGGCGCGGGGAGCAACCATCCTTTCCTTCTCACACAATATGAAACAACAAACTATTTATCTTGATTTGATAATATAGATAGTGTTAACCACTTTTCCATTATTGTCAAATTATATTAAAACCTGCAACCTCTCTCTTAGAGGCTTTTTTATCATTAATCAAAATGGTTTAATATTTCGATTAATTTAATAACCACAAATGTACATTCCAAGTTCCATTCTATGCAATACCTAATGCAATAATTTTTGAATTTTTTTGCACAAACTTTACCCTCAAGTCTTCCAAATTCAATACTAGCCATAATAGGCAGTGTCTTCTAAGGTGTTAGCTACTCCATTCGTACGACATTATAAAAACAGAAAGGATGGCGCGGGGAGCAACCATCCTTTCCTTCTCACACAATATGAAACAACAAACTATTTATCTTCCTTTGACAACTTGGATGGTGTTGACCACTTTTCCGTAATTGTCAAGTATTTCTAACAAATAAACTCCAGACTGAATAAAATCATTTTGAACTTGGAAACTATTAGTTCCGCTAATATTAGCAGTGTTCAATAGTCTTCCTTGTAAATCTAACAGTCTGTAAGCTGAGGACGTAAATCCTGATTGCAAAGTTACATTCCAATTCCCATTTGATGGATTAGGAAATACATTAATTTTTGATTTTCTACCAACTTGATTCTCAATTCCTGTGAATTGTTGAATATCAGCATAATTTCTAACCACCATATAATAATTAGATGAATAAGGTGCTGTTGGGTCATTTTGGAAAATAACTCCACTGATATTTAAACCACCTCTCGGTTTAGCTGCACCCCATGCGTCAATTCCATAAGGAACCCAGATACCAAATGTATCTGTAGTTACCGTATCAATTACTTTGAATAAAAATCCATTATTAGCGTATCCACCAGTAGTATCCCATTGAGCTGGATTCACCATTTTA